>Ga0209596_1000235_pt1 | contig 51255 bp, 46 predicted proteins | sample M_130807_MF_Meta_FD_187314 | JGI IMG/M metagenome (GOLD analysis project Ga0209596, IMG submission 187314) | Freshwater microbial communities from Lake Montjoie, Canada to study carbon cycling - M_130807_MF_MetaG (SPAdes) (version 2) | ecosystem: Environmental > Aquatic > Freshwater > Lake...
GGCGACCTTTCGGAGCGGCGCGCTGCGATTGTGAGCCGCCAAGCACTCGCAGATATTGCGCTTGAGCTTGGCATCGATCGCGCACTCCACCTCGGTGAGAGTGAGGCGCAACGGGGTGGAGGGCGACGTCCAGCGGCACTTGCTGCTGCCCTAGAGGCCGTCATCGGTGCGATCTTCTTGAAGCACGGGTATCTGGCCGCCGCACACTTTATCGAGCAGCACCTTGCCGCCGCTCTCGCGGCGCCACGTGCCGTACTCGGAAAGGGGATTAAGACGCTCCTCCAAGAGTGGACGCAGGCGCGCAACGGCTCCCTCCCGCGCTACGACATTGTCGCCACGCATGGTCTCGAGCATGAGCGAATCTTTGAATGCGCAGTTCGTGTTGATGGGAGCGAGATTGCACGTGGCTCAGGCTCAAGTCGCCGCGCCGCTGAGGCTGCTGCCGCTGAGGCGGCGATTGACATCCTCGGCATTACACCAGGAGCGGCGCTATGAGCCGGCTACGACTGCGCGAGGTACGCCTGAGTGGATTTAAGACATTTGCGGATAAGACGACGATTGCGTTCACCCCTGGCATTACCGCGATCGTCGGCCCAAACGGGAGTGGAAAATCGAACATCGTCGACGCACTCCGCTGGGGATTCGGCGAGGCCGGCAGGGGGATTCGGTCGAAGCGCGTCGATGAGGTCATCTTCGCAGGGTCAGAAAAGCGCCGCCCACTCGGGCTTGCCGAAGTCACACTCTCAATCGCAAATGATGATGGGCTCTTCGACCTTCCCTTTACCGAAATTGAGATCTCCCGCCGTGCCGATCGCGGCGGCGGACAAGAGTATCTGCTGAACCGAGAGAAGATCCGCCTCCGCGATCTGAATGAGCTGCTCGATGGGGCAGGGCTTGCTGAGAACGGACTCCTCTTTATCGGGCAGGGTGCTGTTGATCAGGCGCTCAGCTTGCGTGCAGAAGAGCGACGCGCACTCGTCGAAGAGTTTGCAGGGACTGCGCGACACGAGCGTCGGCGTGCACGGGCAGAGGCAGAGATGAAAGAGGCACTCGAAAATCGCGCCCGCGTCGAGGAGATCCTCTCAACGTTGCGACCGCAGGAGCGCCGCCTCGCAACCCTCGCCCGCCAAGAGGCCGGCCGCGAGGAGTTGTTGAACGAGGCGGTAGAGCGCATCGCCGCACTTGGGAGTCAGCGGGCAGGGTGGCTAGCACAACGACGACGCACGATTGGCGAACAACTCTCGACGATGAGCACCGAGTTGAGCGAAGTTCGCACGCGCCTCCGCGCATCTGACGCAGAGGCACAGGCACGGCGCGTGCGGCTCGCGACCGCTCGCACGGAACTTGAGGCCGCTCGTCGCGACCTCGAGCTCGCTCGAGAGGCACGCGAATCTGCCGCTCGGGCGCATGCCCGCATTGAGAGCGAGGCAACAGCGGTCGCCCGCGATGCGGAACGCCTTGAGCAGGAGATCGTTGCTGCAGAGCGTGATATTCAATCTGTTGAGGCGCTACGAGCGGCTCCCGCACCTGCAGTCGATGCAGAAGCTGCAGCTGCGCTCGAGCTGATCGATGCCGATCTAGCGACAGCGCGTCGAGAGGCGGCCATTCTCGCTGGCGCAGCCGCTGGCGACGGTGACGCGGGTCGCTCAATCCTCCGCGCCGTCCGCTCTCGTGAATCTGAACGTGCTGATGCAGAGGCGCGCCTTGCGCGAGCAGAGGCCGAGATCGCAGCCATTGGTCGTGACCGCGTGACGGATGAGCCAGCCGGGGTGCGCGTTGCGAGCGAGGCGGCAACTCGTGCATGGCAAGAGGCGAAGGTGCGCCTCGATCGTGCGATGACCGCTCTCAGCGCCGCCGAGACGGAAGAGGTATCGGCCCGTGCGCTTGCCGCAGAGCGCGAGAGTGCTGCCCGTGCTGTAGAGGCAGAGCTATCAAGTGACCGTGGCCGCCTCTCCGCACTTGAGTCGCGCAGAGCGACGCTACAAGATCGTGCGCTCGCTAAAGCGGCGCAGGCACTTGGTGGGCGGAGCCTCTTGTCCGGCGTCGAGATCCGCGAAGAGGGTCGTACTGCCGTCCTTGCCGCACTCGGCGTACTTGCTCGCGGCTTCCTTGTTGATCGCCGTGGAGCAACCCTCCTCGATGACGATGAGGGGGCCATTCTCGTCGACGGCATCGCTGAACAGCAAATTCCTGGACACCCAACACTTCCTCGCCTCACTGCAGAACTTGTGGGTGACCCTGACGGGGTGCTCGCGCGACTCCTTCAGGGTGTGAGCGTCGCGCCAAGCGTGAGCGCCGCGCTCGATGCGCTGGGCAACCTGCCACTCGGCGGGATGATCGTGACACGCGCTGGAGCCGTGATTCGGCATGGCGGCGCAGTGACGCGTGAGGTTGCTTCGGCAGACGCCCTCGTGGAGCAGGAGCTCAAGGTCGCTGGAACGTCTGTCGAACAAAAAGAGAGAAAGGCGCATGCACTGCGCGCTGACGCCGTCACAGCAGCGGCACGACAGGCCTCCTCATCAGCCAACGTTGCAGAGGTGCGCAGCGAAGATTCGGCCGCTCGCGCCGCACTCCGGGTTGCGGAGGCATCGCGTGCCGCAGCCGCACGCACGCTCGATGCCACGCTCCGACGTGCCCAAGAGCGCGAGACACGCGAGGAGCGACTTGCGCAATCGATCGCACAGTTGCGTGATCGACTCGCTGAGCTCATCGCACAAACAGGAGCCGACGCCGCGACCGATGCATCTGCTGAGTGGCATGCGCGCATCACGGAATTAACTGCCCGTCGCGCTGCAATTGCGAGCGCTGTTGATACTGACCGCCAGGCACTTCGCGCCTGGGAGCTTGAACGCGCCCGCGGCGACGCGCTCGTCTCGTCGGCATCAGAGCGCGTGAAGCGCGCGGCTGAAGAGCGTGGAGCCCTTGAAGGGCGCCGTGCCGCACTGGAGGCTGAACTCGTCGGTCACGCCGGCCAGATGTCTGCCGCCATCTCGCGATGCACCGAGCATGAGTCGCGTGTGCAAGAGCGAACCGTCGCGCAGAGTGCAATCGAAACGGAGGCTGCCGAGGATGACGAGCGGAAGCGCGATCTCCGCCAACGTGAGGCACATCTCGATGAGACAGTCCGACCCCTAGAGCGTGACGCACAAGGGATGGAGTTCGAGTGGGAGCGATTCATTGAAGAGTTGGCTGGCGATCTCGCCGCCTTCTCCCGCCGCCTGACAGAGGACCCGCGGATCGCGCCAGGCATCCCTGCAGCACTCGCCACACCTGCCGTTTCGCCAGATGGTGGAGAAGACGGTGCGGCCGCGGCTGATGACACGAGCAGCCGCGAAGCACTTGCTCGTTCCCAGGCACTCGCCTTGGCTGCGCATTGGGGTACAAGTGCTGCAACCGTCACTGCGCCTGATGCCGAAGAGCTACGCGCCCTCGAGCGGCTGCGTCGCAAGATCGGGCCGCTTGAGGCAGGCGGTGCGAGCATCGCGCTTGAGCACCAAGAGTTGCGCGCGCGGCTCTCCTCACTTGAAACGCAGACTGCCGATCTCGACGGGGCGATCGCAAAGGCGAGCACCCTCATGTCTGAGCTCGACGTGCTGGTTGAGACAACATTTGCTGAACAGTTCACCGCACTGCAGGGGACGTTCGCTAGCAACTTCCAGCTCCTCTTTGGCGGCGGCGATGCACAGCTCAGGCTTGCTGAGGACGGCGATACGCGACGCCCTGGTGTCGAAATCGATGCGCGGCCACCACTGAAGCGTCGGCAGCAGCTCTCCCTTCTTTCGGGCGGTGAGCGTGCCCTCACGGGAGTTGCGCTGCTCCTCGGCATGCTCGCAGTGCGACCACTCCCATTTGTCGTCCTCGACGAGGTGGATGCGGCGCTCGACGAGGCAAACGTTACGCGCTTCGGCGATGCGATTCGCGAGCTGAGCGAGCGCACTCAGGTCATCGTCATCACGCACAACCGTGGAACGGTAGAGGTGGCCGATAGTCTCTGGGGCGTTACCGTTGGCGAGGATGCAGCAAGCCGCGTCTTCGGCCTCCGGCTTGATGAGGCGAAGAAGATCGCTGATGCCGCCCGTGCGGAGCGAGAGGCCGCGCGTTGAAGCTCGCCTTCTGGCGGCGTGCCACAACAGGCGAGCAAGAGAAGATCGCGAGGAGCGCGGCAGCAACACACAACGCTCCTTCTGGGCGTTCCGCGCTCCGAGAGATCTTTCGGCGCGGTGGTGACACACCAGATTGGGCAGCGCTTGAAGAGCATCTCCTCTCCGCGGACGCCGGGAGTACGACGGCACGTGCCCTCATTGCGGCCACGCGCGAGCAGGGGGGGGACGCCACGGCACTTCGTCGCGCCGCTGCTGATCTCCTGCGGCTTAGCCCTAGCGAGGAGGCTGCCGCGCTGAGCGAGCCAGGTGTCATCCTGCTCGTCGGTGTCAACGGTGCTGGGAAGACCACCAGTGCCGCCAAGCTTGCCGCGCGCGCCCGTGCGGCTGGCGGATCACCACTCCTTGTCGCTGCGGATACGTTCCGTGCTGCCGCCATTGAACAGCTGCGCCAACTCGCCGAGCGCGAGGGGGTTCCGATCATCGAGGGTCGCGCTGGCGGCGATCCAGCAGCGGCAATCCACGATGGCCTGACCGCCGCTGCAGCACGCACACTCACACCGATCATTGTTGATACGGCGGGTCGCATGCAGACACGGGCCTCGCTCATGGATGAACTTGCCAAGATGCGGCGTGTCATTGCGCGTCTCGCCCCCGAGCTCACCGTTGAGGTGCTCCTTGTCCTCGACGCAACTGCCGGACAGAACGGCCTCGCCCAGGCACGGGGATTCGATGCAGCCGCGGGTATCAGCGGCGTGGTCCTTACCAAGATGGACGCAGGCGCTCGCGGTGGCATTGCGCTCGCAATTCGGCGTGAACTTGGGCTTCCGATCCGGTGGATTGGTGTCGGTGAGGGATCGGCCGATCTGCTGCCGTTTGATGCAGATGCATTCGTTGACGGGCTCCTCCCGCCAGAGGAGCGCTAGGCCTCGCGGCGCGCCTTCGCTTGGCGTGCTACCGGAAGTTCCTTGAGCGATCGCAACCTTCCGATGCGACTGCGCGCAACAATCAAGCCGACGAGCATCGAGGCACCACCGCCGAGAAGGAGCGACGCACCACTCCCGAATACTGACGAGCCGATCGCGCCGCCCACAAGAATGCCGCTGAGGCGACCCGCGATGTTCACCCCTTCGAATGCGGCATTCGCCCGCCCCTGGTAGTTCGCCGGGAGGACACGTCCACGGATCGCTCCCTGGTTCGCATCCCAGACCGTCTCAAATCCATCGCTGAGAAGTTGGTGCAGCACAAGGAGTAGGAGCGCAGCCCCTGGGATGAGGAGCGCGAGCGGTACGAGGGTGAGGCCGAATCCAACGAAGAAGAGCCCCAGGACAACCGCCCGCCCTGTCCCAACGGCGAGCGAGAGTCGTTCCGTCAGTGCCCCGCCGACGAGCGCGGCGATTCCACCAGTGGCGATGATCCACCCGATCGTTCCAGCGGAGAGGTCGAGGCCCCGCACAAGGAAGAGCATGTACGACGAACGGAAGAGACCAAAGTAGATGCCAACGACAAAGCTCGAGGCGAGGAGTGGTCGCATGATTGCAACGCTCCAGGTCTGCGTGAGGCCCTCGCGAAACTCAGCTCGCGCGGTGCGCCGAGTGGAAGGTGCAGGGAGGCGTGGCTCCTGCACCCGTAAGAGTGTGATGAAGAGTGCGGAGACGAGATAGGTGATCGCATCGATGCCGATCGCCGCTGGGCCGCCAATCCGCTCGATAAGGATCCCCGCTGCGCCGAAGCCGAAGAACTCGGCCGCCCCCCTGATTGCGAGGACCCGCGCAAGGACCGGCCGCAGCCCGTCGCCCGGGACGAGTCCAGCGAGATAGCTGCGTTCTGCGATGTCGAATGCTGTTGTCGCCATGCCAGACAAGGCGCTGACGGCAATGAGATGCACAAGGGTCACGCCACCAGTGAAGGCTGCAGCGAGGGGGATCGAAGCGAGCAGCACTGCCCGTGCAAGGTCAGCAGCGATTAAGAATGGACGGCGCGGTAGGCGGTCGATCCAGATACCAGCCACCTGACTGATCAGCGCAGAGGCGACCAGGTCGACGGCAGCGAGAAGCGCCGCCTCTGCGGGGCTGATTCGCAGCCCAATGATGGCGAGAAGGGGGAGGGCGGCACGCGTGATGAACGAGCCGAAGGTCGAGACAGATTGCGCACCGATAAGGAGATTGACATCGCGTCGGACTGCGCGAGTAGGCGCCCCGCCCTTTGGAGCGCGTGCGTTCGGCAAACTCATGGTGGCAACGTACACTATTGACATGTTTGAGGGCCTCGGAACCGCGCTCCGCAGCTCCCTGCAGCGCCTTGGCGGCCGAGGGCGCATGAGTGCCGCAGACCTGGATGCCGGTCTTGCGGAGATACGTACGGCACTCGTTGATGCAGACGTTGCAACACCCGTTGCCGACGCGCTCATTACCCGCGTCCGTGTTGATGCCCTGGCACAGGAGCTCGTTGGCGGACTCGGAGTAGGGGAGCGTCTCCTTGCGATTGTCCATAGCGCCCTTACCGAGACGCTCGGCGGTACGGCACGTGAGCTCGACCTCCGCGAGCGCCCCGCCACCATCTTGCTCCTCGGTTTGCAGGGGGCGGGGAAGACGACGACCGCAGCGAAACTTGCCCAGTGGTTTGCCCGCGAGGGGCGGCGCCCCCTCCTCGTCGCAGCAGACCCACGACGACCCGCTGCGGCGGAACAGCTTGCCCTTCTCGGAGCAGCAGTGAACATCCCCGTGCATCGTGAGCCCCTCGGGACGCCCGTCGCAGAGATTGGTAGGCGCGCGATTGCGACTGCAAAGCGCCTCGGCCTCGACCTCGTGATCCTGGACAGTTCTGGTCGAACGACACTCGACGATGATCTCCTCACCGAGTTACGCGAATTACGCGCAGCAACGCAACCCCGCGAGCGGCTGCTCGTCCTTGATGCGGCGACCGGGCAGCAGGCGCTGCGCGTCGCCGAAGGATTCGCAGCAGCGGTTGAGCCAACAGGTGCCATTCTCGCCAAGCTCGACGGCGATGCACGCGGTGGCGCTGCACTCACCGTTGCGGGCGGGGCGGGCATCCCTGTCGTGTTTATCGGCACAGGTGAGCGCTCAGACGCCCTTGAGCGCTTCCACCCAGATCGCATCGCGCGACGGATCCTTGACATGGGCGACCTGGATACGCTCGCCGAACTCGTTCAACAGCGTGGAGTGGCAAAGCAGGGTGCGGCCCCTGAGCTCAACGAGGAGCGCATCAAACGCGGTGATCTCACCTTTGACGACCTTCTTGCACAACTGCGGCAGATGGCCACCCTTGGCCCGATCGGCCAGGTCGTGAAGATGATCCCGGGGATGGGCGGCATGGCGGCTCAGGCCGATGCGGCAGCAGCGAGCGGTGAGTTCGGGCGCGCGGAGGCGATCATCCTCTCGATGACACCTGCCGAGCGACGCGACCCGGCGCTCTTGAGCATGGCGCGCCGCCGCCGTATCGCTGGTGGGGCGGGGCGAGCACTCGAAGAGGTGAATCGCCTCGTGAAGCGCCTCGAGGAGATGCGCCTCCTCATGCGGCGCTCCGGTGGGGTAGATCCGAGCCGCCTCATGGCTGGTGGCGGTGCCCTGCGTGGAAAGCATGCTGGCGGGCACCAGCGCCCGAAGGAGACCCAGCGTGAGAAAAAGGCTCGGAGGAAGGGGAAACGCCGCTAGCCAGGGGGCGAGAGATGCGCAACCTGCCCGGAGCCGCTACCATCACCCGACAGGCCGCCTCGGCTGTACGGGGCATCCGCCCAGCATCCGCTGGGCCCAGGAGGAGCAAAACGGCATGAGTGTTCGCATCAGACTTGCTCGCGTTGGCGCAACTCGCCAGCCTTCGTATCGCGTTGTCGCTACCGATCGCCGCCGCGCGCGCGATGGTCGCGCACTGGAAATCCTCGGCCACTACAACCCTCGCACCGAGCCAATGACACTGGTTCTCGACCTGACAAAGATCGACGCCTGGATTTCGAAGGGCGCGCTTCCATCCGACGTTGTCGGCAAGTTGATCACGAAGGCACGTGGTAACGCGCCGGTCATGGGTGGGAAGACTGGGCCAAAGGCCGCAGAGAAGGGCTACACCGCACCTGGCACACGTCCAGTTGTTGCTGAGGCGGAGACCGTTGTCGTTGAGGCCGCACCAGAGGCCGCGGCAGACGTGGTAGCAGAGACCGCACCAGAGACTGCTGACGCATCGCCAGTCGATGCTCCAGTTGCTGAGGTCGCCCCAGATGCACCCGTAGAAACACCAGTAGTCGAGGAAGTGGCGCAGCCCGTTGCTGAAGCTGCAGCTCCTGAAGCAACGACAGAGGAGGCATAAATGGCCGCCGCAGATTTCGTCGAGTACGTTGCTCGATCACTTGCAGATAATCCAGACGGCGTAAGTGTTGAAGTGCAGCAGGACGGCAGCGCCGTTGTGCTGCGGCTTCTCGTTGACGAAGACGACATGGGTCGTGTCATCGGACGAAACGGGAGCATTGCGAAGGCACTCCGCAGCCTCCTGAAGGTCATCTCAAACCGAACGGGAGAGAACTACGTCCTCGAAATCGGCGAGTGACCTTGCCCGCGACCTTCGGGTCGCGCAGGTCCGTGGCGTCCGCGGCCTCGATGGCACCGTGCGTATCGAAGTGCTTAGCGATCGCCCTGAACACTGGTTTACCCCTGGCATGCGCCTCACTGTCGAAACGGGAGGGAGACAGCTCACCATCCTCGAGTCGATGCCAGCCTCACCTGGTTGGTTCCTTCGCTTTGGTGAGGTCGCAAGTCGCCTCGCCGGCGAGCGCTTGATCGGCGCCTATCTCACAGCAGTTTCTACCGATCAGCTTGAGCCCGGTCGCGTCTATTGGGACGATGTGATCGGCGTGACGGTACGAGATGTCAACGGTGCCGAGATTGGTGTCATCCACGACTGCTATCGCACCGGCGGCGCCGAGGTCTACATTCTCACGACCCCCGATGGTGGCGAGATCGATCTCCCCGCTATCCCATCGATTATCGTCACGTTTGAGCCGCGCGACGGCATCATTGTTGCCGACCTCACAGGCTCAGAGCTGAGCGTGAGAAAGCCCCCCGCTCCGCGTCGACGACCCGTCGCGAAGAAGCGCGACGGCAAGCCATGAGCGGAGCAGCCGCAGCGCTTCGGATTGATATCGTCTCGCTCTTCCCTGACATGGTTCGCGCGTCGTTGGACGCGAGCATCCCTGCACGCGCAGTTGAGCGAGGCCTTGCGCAGATTGAGTATCACGACCTGCGGCGATGGGGGATTGGGAAACACCGCGCCGTGGACGACGAGCCCTATGGCGGCGGGGCCGGCATGTTGATGCGTCCAGAGCCACTTGTCGAGGCAATAGAAGAACTCCGCACCCCCGAAAGTCTCGTTCTCTTGTTTGATGCCGGTGGCGAGCGTCTGCGCCAACCGCGCGTTCGTGACCTTGCCACGAGGCCGCACCTCGTCATCCTCTGCGGCCGCTATGAGGGGGTTGATGAGCGCGTTCGTGCATATGTGGATCTTGAGCTGAGCATTGGCGATTTTGTCCTCTCTGGTGGAGAGCCAGCCGCTGCACTCCTTTGTGATGCCATCCTGCGCATCATCCCCGGCGCAATCGATGCAGCCTCGCTCGACGAAGAGTCGTTCTCTACAGAACTCCTCGAGTACCCGCAATTCACTCGACCCGCAGAGTTCCGGGGGGTCGGCGTCCCTGAGGTGCTGACCTCAGGCAACCATGCTGCGGTGGCCGCCTGGCGGCGCGAGCAGGCAGAGCGCCGGACTGCGGAGCGACGCCCCGACCTCTTGAACCCCTCTCCCCGTGGCTCGAGGGAGTAGCCAGCCACCCACGGGCCTGTGCTATCGTTAGCAGCCGCTGGCAGGGTTCCTGCCTTACACCACGGAGAACCAATGGACCTCATTCGTACACTCACCGACGCGCAGCTGAAGACCGACCTGCCAGAGATCAAGACGGGTGACACCGTCAAGGTTTCTGCGAAGGTCGTGGAAGGCAATCGCGAGCGAATCCAGGTCTTTGAGGGAACCGTTATGCGCTTGCGCGGCGGCGGTCTTGGACTAACAATCACCGTTCGCCGCATTGCGTCGGGCGTCGGCGTTGAGCGAACCTTCAAGGTGCACAGCCCACGCATCGAGAAGATCGAAGTCTTGCGACACGGCATCTCACATCGAGCACAGCTCTACTTCCTCCGTGACCGCGTCGGAAAGCGCTCATCGCTGCGCGAGAAGCTTGGCGTCCCAGGCGAGGCGAGCGTTGCAGAGGTTGCCGCCGAAGAGGCGATAACGCCACCAGTACCAGCCCCCGTTGAGGCTGAGGTCGTAGAAGCATCGGAGCAAGATCCAGCGTGATCACTGCGCGGCCGGATCGCGGCCGCACAATTCCAACACGTGATGCTGAAGAGCGGCACGGGCATCCAGAGCGATCCGTTGTTGGCATTGACGAGGTTGGTCTTGCCCCACTTGCTGGCCCAGTTGTCGCATGCGCAATCCTCATGCCGTCAGGAGCGATGATCCCTGGGGTTCGCGACTCGAAGCAGCTCTCACCGGCTCGCCGCCAGGTCTTGAACGCGGCGATCCGCGCCGACGCCATCGCAGTTGGGATCGGTGCCGCGTCAGCGCGTGAGGTAGAGCGACTGAATCCACGTGCAGCATCACATCTTGCAATGCAGCGTGCCGTCGCTCAGCTTCGCCGGCGCGGGGCTCAGCCCGATATCTGCCTTGTTGATGGCGGCCCTGCTCGTGAGCTGGCGGCACTCATCGGCGAGCACGAGACGATCGTCAAGGGCGATACGAGCGTCTATGCCATCGCATGCGCCTCAATCGTTGCGAAGGTGCTCCGCGACCAACTCATGGCGCGCCTTGCATCACGATATCCAGGATATGGCTGGTCGTCGAACGTTGGCTACCCTTCGCCGGCCCACCTCCGCGCCCTTGAGACAGAGGGGATCACCGCCCACCATCGACGAACCTATGCGCCCGTTGCGGCCGTGTTGAACCGTGGAGGGCGCGAGTAATCCGCCATACGTGAGTGATGCGCAGCGCGCCGTAAGGTGCAGCGGTGAAGTTACGAGATGAAGAGCGGCATGTGCGCGGTGTCCGTGCAGAGCAGATCGCGGCAGCGGCACTCGCCGCAGCGGGCTGGCGCATCTACGCTCGGAACCACCGCATCGCCGGTCTCGAGATCGACATCATCGCCCGCGATCCCCGCGGGCAGCTCGTTGCCGTTGAGGTGCGTCGCCGAGCCCAACTCGGGGCGGAAGGACCCTTTGCGCTCCTCGGTGCGCGGAAGGTTGCCGCCCTACGTCGCCAGCGCGATGCGCTTCCCGAAATTACGCGGATCGACCTCCTCTTCGTGCTTGGCGAGCCAGGCCGCGAGCGGCTTCGCCTCGTGCGGGGGATCGCCTGAACCCCTCTCCGGTGCGTGCTACCATCTCTCAGCACTCGCAAGAGGCCTGCACTGAAAGGTGCAGAAATACGCACGCGGACTATGACGCCTCACAACGGTGGCCCTTCGGGGTCGTGACAGCGCCCCGCGGTGGAATAACCGTGAAGGAGAACTATGGCGACAGTAACGATGCGCGACCTTCTTGAGGTCGGAGCACACTTTGGTCATCAGACACGACGCTGGAATCCAAAGATGGCCCCCTACATTTATGCCCAGCGCAATGGCATCCACATCCTTGACCTCGCGAAGAGTGCAAAGCACCTCCAGATCGCCCTTGACGCGGTTCGAGAGTGCGCCGCGAATGGCGAGTCGATCCTCTTCGTTGGAACGAAGAAGCAGGCACAGGGTCCAGTGCAGGAAGAGGCAACGCGCGCAGGTCAGCCATACGTGACGAAGCGCTGGCTCGGCGGCATGCTTACAAACTTCACGACGATTCGCAAGCGTCTCACCCTCATGGAGCAGATCGAGGCACGTGAGCAGGCTGGCGAATTCGCACTCATGTCGAAGAAAGAGGCGGCCCGACTCGGCGATAAGCTCGAGAAGCTCCGTGGCACCTTGAACGGCATGCGCCGCCTTCGAAAGGCCCCGGGGATGGTATTCATCATTGATCCGAGCCGCGAGACGCTCGCTGCGCTCGAGGCGAACAAGCTCGGTATCCCCGTAGTTGGAACGGCAGATACCAACGTGAACCCCGATCAGTTGCAGTACCCGATCCCCGTCAACGATGACGCGATCAAGTGCATTCGCTTGATCTGCGCATCGGTGGCAGATGCGGTGATTGAGGGCGCAGCGATTCGAGCGGCGCGCCTCCCAGAGCTTGAAGCGCAAGAGGCTGCAGCAGCCGCAGAGGGTGCTGAGCCGGTACCTGGTGCAAGCGAGGCACAGGACGACCTCGTAGCAGCGCTGAGTGCGGCTGGAACCTTCAGCTTCTCTCCAGACGAAGATCCTGATACCGCCGCCGTGACTGGCGACGAGACGAAAGCGTAGGCGAGCGATGGCGATTACCGCTGAAGCTGTAAAGGACCTGCGCGAGCGAACCGGTGCAGGGATGATGGACTGCAAGCGTGCCTTGCAGGAGGCAGATGGCGATGTAGAGAAGGCAGTGCTTGCACTGCGCGAGGCGGGTCTCGCTGCCGCCGCAAAGAAGGCTGGCCGTGAAGCACGAGAGGGTCTCGTCTCGTCGTACATCCACACGGGTGGGCGCGTCGGCGTACTCCTTGAGGTGAACTGCGAAACAGACTTTGTCGCTCGCAACGAGCAGTTCCAGAAACTCGTGCGCGACATCGCAATGCAGATCGCTGGTCTCGCTCCGCTCTACGTGAGCCGCGAGCATGTGCCACCCGAAGCAATCGAGGCCAAGCGTGCAGCGCTTGAGCTGGACGAGGCACTCGCGAAAAAGCCAGAGACGGTCCGAGCGCAGATTGTCGACGGGCAGATTCGCAAATGGCTCGAAGAGATCTGCCTGCTCGAGCAGCCGTTCCGCGATGGCGACCAGACAGTAGAGCAACTGATCACGAATGCCATCGCGACGATCGGCGAAAATATCCGCGTGCGACGCTTTGTGCGATACGCCCTCGGCGAGGAGATCTAGTTCGGTAGGTAGGGGAGGCGGCCATGACGAGCGCAACGCGCTATCGACGGATCCTTCTAAAGCTCTCCGGCGAGGCGCTGCTTGGCGATCTCGAGTACGGAGTTGACCCGAAGGTCGTTGCATTCGTTGCCGAACAGGTCCGCAGCGTGCGCGATCTCGGTGTCGAAGTTGGCATCGTGGTCGGTGGCGGAAATATCTTCCGCGGGATGGCCGCTGCAACTGCCACGGGCATGGATCGCGCAACTGCTGACTACATCGGCATGCTTGCCACGGCAATGAACGGGCTCGCTCTGCAAGATGGACTTGAGCGCGGTGGTGTGCCGACGCGCGTCATGACAGCCATCGACATGAATGAGGTTGCAGAGCCCTACATTCGCCGCCGTGCTGTTCGCCATATAGAGAAGGGTCGCGTGGTGATCTTCGTCTGCGGAACAGGCAACCCGTACTTCACGACCGACACTGCAGCAGCGCTGCGAGCAGTAGAGATCGGCGCCGAGATTGTCTTGAAGGCAACGAAAGTTGATGGCGTCTACGACAAAGATCCTGTCCAGCACACAGACGCAAAACGGTATTCAAGCATCACGTACTCGAAGGTGCTTGTTGATGGCCTCAAGGTTCTTGATGCCGCAGCCGTATCCCTATGTATGGAGAACGATCTCCCGATCGTGGTCTTTGATCTTGATGCGCACGAGAACATTGTGAAGGCCGTTCGTGGAGAGGATATTGGCACGTTAATCAGTCGTGGAGGTGAGCGATGAGCGATCGAGCTGCAGAGCGAATGACGAAAGCGGTCGAGGCATTCGCCCGAGACCTGAGCGGATTCCGCACCGGTCGCGCGAGCGCCGCACTGGTGGAGCGGGTGACCGTCGAAGCCTACGGTGCTGCAACGCCGTTGAACCAGATGGCAGGGATCAGCGTTCCCGAGAACACGTTGCTCGTTATCCAGCCATGGGACTCAAGCATGATCCCCGCAATTGAGAAGGCACTGAATAACGCCCAGCTCGGGATGACGCCAGCCGTCGATGGGGGAGTGATTCGCCTCCGCGTTCCATCCATGACCGAGGAGCGGCGTAAGGAGTTGGTCAAGCAGATGGGGAAGCGTGCAGAAGAGGCACGCGTTGAGATCCGGAGCATTCGGCGTGACGAACAAGACGCTGTTAAGAAGGCCGAGAAGGCTCATGAGATTGGCGAAGATGACGCGCGGCGTCAGATGGATGCAATCCAGAAGCAGACCGATGCGAAGGTTGCGGAAATTGATAAGTTGGCGACATCCAAGGAGCGCGAGGTTCTCGAAGGGTGAGCGACCCCGGAGTAGCGCGACCTGTCGACTCCCCGCCCCTCGTGCACTCGGAGACACTCCAGCACGAAGCGATCAAGCACGTTGCAATCATCATGGACGGGAATCGCCGCTGGGCTCGTGATCGAGGCCTCGACGAGATTGAGGGACACGTTGCTGGAACTGAAGCGCTGCGTGCCGTTGTCCGGAGGGCGGCGGAGTGCAGCATCCAGCACCTCACGGTGTACGCCTTCAGTCGCGAGAACTGGGCACGAAGCGATAGCGAGGTTACGGCGCTCTTTGCGCTCCTGGCGACGACGATTGAACGAGAGACCGATCAGCTGATCGCCAACAATGTCCGGGTCTCTTTTCTCGGGCGTATCGATGAACTTCCAGGTGATACCGCGTCACGAATCACCGCAGCCTGTGAGAAGACAGCCGCCGGTAGCGGTCTGCAACTCCACGTTGCGTTTAACTATGCGAGCCGTACGGAGATCGTGGATGCAGTTCGATCACTCATACGTTCTGGAGCAAAGGCCGAACAGATTGATGAAGCATCGGTAAGCGGCGCCCTGTACACGGCTGGGATTCCCGATCCTGATCTGCTTATTCGCACGGGCGGAGAAGAGCGGCTCTCGAACTTTCTCCTCTGGCAGTGCGCATATGCAGAAATTTTCACCTGGCCTGGACTCTGGCCCGACTTCGACCCCGCCGCCTTTGACGCTGCCCTTGCCGCGTACGCGCTCCGCCTTCGAAGGCTCGGCCGATGAGTAGCACGCTCTCGCAACGCGCAGTCGGCTCGGTGCTCGTCATTCCTGTTGGCCTCTCCCTCTTGCTCTGGCCACTTGGGACGCTTGCGGTAACGGTGCTGCTGATCGCTCTTGCCGCGCGAGAGGCTGGGTGGCTTTTCACGAAGATTCTCGGTGGTGCATCTGGCATGTGGGCCGCACTGCTTCTCCTTGCGCCGCTTGCCGGCGCACAGCTATCTGCTGAGGGAGCTGCAATTGCAGGGCTGGCGGCTCTGCTGCTCTTCCTTGCAGGCGAACTTGCACAAGCAGTGCGTGCGCCCAGTACATCACTTCCCAGAAGGGCAGCGACACTCGTTGGAACACTCGCCGTTGCAGTTTGGCTTAGTCCACTCCTGCTCTTCCCTGTGCTCGGTAGCGTCGAGCCTCACGGCCCAATTGCCCCATGGCTGACGTGGATGCTCGTCGTTGTGTGGAGTGCTGATACTGCGGCGCTCGTGACAGGGATGCTCTTCGGGCGCAGGAAACTTGCGCCGCGCCTCTCACCGAAGAAGAGTGTCGAAGGCCTCTTCGGCGGTGTTGCCATCGCAACGATCCTTGGAACGGTCACCGCCGCGTATTTGCTCAACATCGCACCACTCACTGCAGGCATTGCATCATGTGCAGTTGCATGTGCGGCAGAGGGGGGAGACCTTCTCGAATCGCTCTTCAAGCGGGCAGCAGGCACAAAGAGCTCGTCGAGGCTTATCCCTGGACACGGTGGCGTCCTCGACCGAATCGATAGCCTTGTTATTGCCGCACCCGTAGTGCTGCTCGTCTATCTCTTGGTAACACCATAAGTGGGCATGCGCCTCGCAATCATTGGTGCAACTGGTTCAATCGGAACCCAGGCGTTGGATGTGGCCTCCGAGCATCCAGAACGCTTCACCGTTGTCGCGCTCGCAGCGGGCTCGGAGAGTGAGCGATTCTCAACACTCCGGTCAGCACACCCACATGCCCACGCAATCACTGGTGGGTCGCGAGAGGATCTCGTAGCCCTTGTAGAAGCGTCGGCGCCAGATCTCGTGCTCGTTGCATCGACCGGCCTTGTCGCGCTCCCTGCAACCCTCGCTGCGCTCAGAGGTGGCGCTGCGGTCGCAATCGCCAACAAGGAGACGATCGTTGCCGGAGGGGAGCTCGTGATTGCCGCTGCGCGAGAGGCAGCAGCGCGTGTAGGCACCTCGGTACTTGAACGCTTGCGGCCAGTTGACTCGGAGCACTCCGCGCTGTGGCAGTGTCTCGCCGGCGAAGATCCATCAAGCGTTGCAACGCTCTGGCTAACGGCAAGTGGCGGGCCATTTCGTGAGCGCGGAGCGGCAGAGATTGCGATGGCCACGGCAGAGGAGGCGCTCGCGCATCCCACCTGGACGATGGGGGCAAAGATCACGATCGACTCGGCATCACTGGTGAATAAGGGGCTTGAGGTGATTGAGGCGCACCGCCTCTTTGCCGTCCCGATGGCGCAGATTCACATCGCGATCCATCCACAAAGCGTGGTGCACGGGCTCGTTGAATTTACTGGTGGCTCTACCAAGGCGCAGCTCGGCGTGCCAGATATGCGCAGCCCCATTGCATACGCAATGGGCTACCCTGAACGTATGGCAACACGTGTGCGCTCCGTAAACTTGCTCGAGCGTGGAACACTCTCATTCGATGCGCCAGACCTCGTACGCTTTCCGGGCCTCCGACTTGCACTCGAGGCAGGCACGCGAGGGCAGGCTGCGACGGGAACACTCATTGCGGCAGATGACGTTGCCGTGACACGGTTTCTCGCTGGCGAGATGCGCTTTGGCGGCATCCCCGCTCTGATTGAGGCGGCTCTGACGCAGTTCGCTCATGCTGCCTCCCCACGAGATGCGGCAGACGTACTCGCGCTCGATGAAGAGGTTCGAACCTTTGCACACAGCTGGCGCCCTTCAGCTGCACTCGCACGTGGCACACATGCCTGACCTGATCGGGCTCTTCTTCGGCGTGCTGGGCCCAATCCTCGCATTTGTGTTCATGCTGACCCCACTCATTGTTGTTCACGAGTTGGGCCACCTTATTGCGGCCCGGAAGTTTGGCGTGAATGCACCGGAGTTTGGAATTGGATTCCCGCCACGCATCGCAACCTTCTTTAAGGGTGCAAAGACGGAGCTGACAATCAACGCGATCCCGATCGGCGGATTCGTGCGCTTGGCTGGTGCAGAGGAGGGCGATCTTCAGAAGGGCGGCTGGAATCATGCATCCCTTCGCGCAAAGATTGCCATCATGGTCGCTGGCGTTGCGATGAACTTCGTTACCGCGATCATCCTCCTGACGATTGTCTTTGGACCCATGAGCGAGCGTGCAGAGGTGTATCTCGACGAGGTGCAAGCAGACTCTCCTGCTGCAGCTGCGGGAATGGTATCGGGGGATCGTCTTACCGCAATCAACGACGTGGTTCTCGAGATGCAAGGCGCGCCGTTGTCAAATCTGCGCACACTTGCGGGAGAAGAGATCAGCGTCGCTCTCCTTCATGCAGACGGGCGAGCCGAGACGGTGACCGTGCACCTCCGTACGCTTGAGGAGGCAAAAGATCGCGGCGTACTTGGTGTGACAATCGAGAAGGTGAGCGCTGCTGGTCCACTCAACCGTGGGCTGCCTGACGCGGCACGAATGGCGGTGGGGGAGTCCGCATCAGTTGCAACGGGACTGCTCGACGCACTCTGGAAGCTTGCCTCATCTCCATTCCAAAGCGGTACAGATGCACCAGCGCTTTCTGGTCCCATCGGACTCTCGGTAGCGGTTGCTGAGAACGCTGGCCGTCTGGGCATTGCCGGGCTCTTGCACTTCGCTGGAATTCTCTCGGTGAACTTGGCGGTCCTGAACATTCTTCCAATCCCGCCCCTCGATGGTGGGCGAGTTGCAACCGTCGTGCTGCGCAGGGCCCTTGGCGAACGGCGGGGGGTGCGCGCCGAGCGAATCTTGCAGATGGTTGGGCTTGCACTCATGTTGCTACTCTTCTCCTGGATAACACTCGGCGATGTGCTTGGACTCATCGGGAGGAACTAGTGAAGCCCACACTGAATGTTGTTGCTCGACCATCCGCAGAGCGACCCGACCTGCTCAAGCCACGTCGGCGTGCCACCCCATCTGTCTCGGTCGGTGGCGTGATGATCGGTGCGGCACATCCCATCGTGGTTCAGTCAATGACAAACACTGATACCGCAGATGTGGCCAGCACGTTTGAACAAGTTGCGCATCTCGCACGTGCTGGGAGTCAGATCGTTCGCGTGACGGTGAACAATGAGCAGGCTGCCGCGGCGGTACCAGGTCTCGTCCAGCGACTCGCCGACGCCGGTATCACAGCGCCGATCGTTGGTGACTTCCACTACAACGGGCATAAGCTGCTTGCCGCCTACCCGCAAACCGCAGCCGCCCTGGCAAAGTTTCGAATCAATCCAGGGAACGTGGGCACGAAACACCGCGATGAGAACTTCCAGACAATCGTCAAGATCGCTGTTGAGCACGGCAAGCCTGTACGGATCGGTGTGAACTGGGGCTCGCTCGATCAGGATCTTCTGACGCAGCTCATGGAGGAGAACGCACGGGCTGCGGAGCCCGTTAGCGCGCGCGCGGTAACGATTGAGGCGATCGTCCGCAGCGCCCTGCAGTCCGCAGAGTTAGCCGAAGCGACAGGGATGGCGCACGATGCGATCATCCTCTCTGCAAAGACATCCAATGTCCGCGACTTGATCGACGTCTACCGCGAACTTGCCGCACGATGTGACTACCCCCTCCACCTCGGCCTCACAGAGGCGGGGATGGGCATGAAGGGGATCGTCGCCACCGCCGCAGGGCTTTCAAATGTCCTAAACGATGGGATTGGAGACACGATCCGCGTCTCCTTGACGCCGGAACCAGGCGGGGATCGTGCACTCGAAGTCGAGGTTGCTCAGCAGGTGCTCCAATCACTCGGGCTTCGTGCCTTCTCGCCGCAAGTAACCTCCTGCCCAGGCTGCGGCAGAACGACGAGCACCTTCTTCCAGGCGATGGCGAAGGAGATCCAGGCCTACCTCAAGGAGCGCATGCTTGTGTGGCGTGGACGGTATATCGGCGTGGAGGAGCTCGAGGTCGCGGTCATGGGCTGCGTGGTTAACGGGCCAGGCGAGTCGAAACATGCAAACCTCGGAATCAGCCTCCCTGGAACCTTTGAGGAGCCGGTCGCGCCTGTCTTTGTGGACGGGGCGCTCCGCACGACGCTCCGCGGCGACCACATCGTGGCTGAGTTCACCCAGATCCTTGAGGAATACGTGGCGCAGCACTACCCGGAGGCGACCTAGACCGAGCTCAGGAACCCCCGTGGTATGATCAGGGGGATAAAGGCCGCCGAACGAGAGACGTGGGTGACCCCCACGTCTTTTTTATCGGGGTCCAACAGAGCAGGGGAGGTCTGACGTGAGCAAAGAGCTGATCAGCGCCCTCATTCAACTTGGCGCGGAGCGAGGAATCGACCGCGACGCCGTCCTCCGGGCGGCCGAGGAGTCGTATGCCGCCGCGCTCAACCGCAAACACACCTCGGGTGATATCCATGTTCAGTTGAACTCAGACTCGGGCGAGATGCGGGTCTTCCGCGGCCGCCGCGTTGTCGAGGAGGTGCTGAATGCTGGCGCAGAGTGGAGCCTGGTCGAGGCACAGGCCATTGACCCGAGCGCCGTCGTTGGCAGCCTTGTTGAGACCGAGCAGTTGAGCCCTGAGGTGGGGCGCATTGTTGCCGCGCAGGCGCGCCAGGTGCTCCAGGCACGCCTCGTCCAGATTCAGCGCGACACGATCATGAACTCGTTTATGGAGCGAGCTGGCGAAGTCGTCACCGGCCAGGTGGTACGCGTCGATCGCCGAAACCTCGTCCTCGACCTTCAGAAGGCAGAAGCCTATCTCCCTGCAACCGAGCAGTCGCCGCTCGACACCTTCCGCATCGGAGAGAATGTGAAAGCGCTTCTCCTCGAGGTACGACAGACCGTGCGCGGTCCTGAGATCCAGCTTACGCGCACACATAAGAATTTCGTAAAGAAGCTCTTTGAGATTGAGGTTCCAGAGTTGCTCGACGGCACGGTCGAGATCACTGGCATTGCGCGAGAGCCAGGGAATCGCACGAAGTTGATGGTCGCCTCACGCCAGCCGGGACTTGATCCAGTTGGTGCGGTGATCGGGCAGCGTGGCGCACGCGTGCAGGCGATTGTCGAAGATCTCGGCGGTGAAAAGATTGACATCATTGCGCACACCGACGACCCCGCAGAGATGATCGGTCGGGCCCTTGCGCCTGCCCCCGTGCTCTCAGTCACGGTTGACGAAGCAACGACGTCAGCTGTTGTTGTGGTGCCAGAGCGCGCGCTCTCGCTTGCGATCGGTGCGGGTGGCCAAAACGCACGCCTTGCAGCGCGACTCACCGGTTACCGAATCGATATCAAGAGCGACAATCCGAATCCAGGTACGCAATCAGATGATGCGACCAGCGAACCGACAGACGTTGTAGTGGTCGCTGAGCCGGAGGCATAAGACGAGCGCAATCATCCGCACATGCATCGTCTGTCGCGAAGAGCGCGGGAGCGATGAGCTTGTGCGAGTAACGGCTGGACCAGGCGCAGGTCAAGAGTCAACTGGAAAGATCGGCAGAGGCGCTTGGATCTGCCGCGGGGCTGATGAAGAGCACGAGCGTGACCTACGCAACGTGCTCTCGCGGTCACTGCGCCGAGCGGTGAGTGAAGAAGAGCTAAACGCGGTGCTCGTAGAACGAGCATCGACGAGCAGTACGAAGGAGGGCGAGCGATGACAAAGCAGCGAAAGAGCGCACGCCCACCTCGGCCAGAACGCGCACCGCTTGAGCCGCGCGCCGAGCGACCAGCGCAAGTCCACGACGGGATTCTTGAGCTGCCATCAACCATCATCGTGAGCGACCTCGCGACGCTGCTAAAGGTCAACCCTGCCGACATCATCAACCCGCTCATTCGCAGTGGCGTATTCGCAACGATGAATCAAGGCATCGATCGTGAGACCGCGGCGCTCATTGCAACCGAGCTCGGATTTACCGTTGCTGAACCAGAGCCTGAAACTGTTGAAAGTGAACCAGCTGAGCCAGTGAAGACACAGCCGGCAGCGGCAAAGACCGTCTTCTTCGAAGAGCGCGTGGATGCAAAGCTCGTCGCGCGTGCACCAATCGTCACGGTGATGGGGCACGTTGATCATGGAAAGACGAGCCTGCTCGATGCATTGCGAAAGACCTCAGTGGCTGCTGGTGAGCGTGGCGGGATTACGCAACACCTTGGCGCGAGCGAGGTGCGCCGGGGTGACCGCTCCGTCCTCTTCCTCGACACTCCAGGCCACGAAGCGTTTACCGCTATGCGCGCACGAGGTGCGCGCGTCACAGATATCGCAGTGATTGTTGTAGCAGCCGACGATGGCGTCATGCCGCAAACGCGTGAAGCGATCAGCCATGCGCGAGCAGCGAACGTGCCAATCATCATCGCGATGAACAAGATTGATAAGCCTGATGCAAATCCTGAGCGCGTGAAATCTGAACTTGCTGAATCAAACGTTGTCGTTGAGGCATACGGCGGCGATGTCCCGATGGTGGCTGTTTCAGCGAAGAGTGGCGAGGGGCTCGACGAGCTCCTCGACATGGTCCTCCTCGTGGCCGACCTGGGTGACTACACGGCAGATCCAGACCGAGCCGCAGTTGGCACGGTGATCGAGGCCCAGCGCGATAAGGGCCGCGGGCCCATCGCAACGGTGATCGTTCAAACGGGCACGCTTCACGTGGGCGACGCCGTGGTTGCTGGTGGTGTTTCCGGAAAGGTCCGCTCGCTCGAGTCGACCGACGGCAAGCGGATTAAGTCTGCGGGGCCATCCACAGCGGCGATCCTTTCGGGCCTCCCTGAGGTTCCGGCAAGCGGCGAGATCTTCCGGGTTGCTCCCGATGAGCGCGCTGCTCGTGAGATGGCAGAACAGGCACGCAATGAAGCTACTGCTGGGCGCGAGGGCCGAGGGCACGCATCGATGGAAGACCTCTACCAGAGGATCCAGTCGGGTGGAGGCAAGGAGGTGCGCGTTATCCTTAAGTCAGATGTTGCCGGCTCCCTTGGTGCGATCGAGCATCAGCTGGAGAAGATTCAAAGCGACGAGGTGCGCATCAACGTCCTGCTTTCTGCCGCAGGTGAGGTGACGGAGAACGACATCCTTCTTGCCAGCGCCTCTGATGCGATCGTCCTTGGATTCACCACGAGTGTCACCCCAGGCGCACGCCGCATGGCTGAGACAGAGAAGGTCGATGTCCGTCTTTACGAGATCATCTATGAGCTTGCCGATGATATGAAGGCAGCAATCGAAGGCATGCTCGACCCTGAAAAGTCCGAAGTGATCGAGGGCCGTGCTGAGGTGAAGCAGATCTTCCCAGGGAAGGGGATCATCATCGCCGGCTGCGTTGTTCGCGAAGGCCGGGTGACGCGCGGAGCAAAGGTCCGACTCTTCCGAGGCGGGAATCTTGTTGCGACTGACGTGATCGAGTCCCTCCGCCGCTTCCGCGACGATGTGCGCGAGGTGAAAGAGGGGCAAGAGTGCGGCATCGGCATCGGTGAGGGGATCGTGGTGCAAGAGGGAGACATGCTGGAGATCGTTGGGGAACAATCAACGCGCAGGAAGCTGTAGCCATGGTTGACCGCATGCCGCGTGTGGACGAGCTTCTTCGAGAGGAGATCAGCTCGCATATCTCTCGCGACATTAGCGATCCGCGGCTTGGGTTTGTGACGGTAACCGCGGTTGAGACAGCACCAGACCTGCAGCACGCCAAGGTCTACGTCAGCATGATCGGCACCGAGGCCCAAGCAGCGGATTCACTTGCAGCGCTGAAGAGTGCTGCGCCATACATCCGCACCCTCATCTCTCGCGGGCTTCGCATTCGTCGTGTGCCGGCACTGCACTTTGCTGTGGATGCAACGGGTCTACGCGGTGCACGGATTCAACAACTATTGGGAAGCATCGCAAACGGCAGCCAGCCGCCAGCAGATCTCTCGGAACTACCTACGCCAGGGGCGAGTAACGCGGAAAGCCATGAGTAGCCTGGCGCACCTCACGAGGTCGCTCGAGGCCGAAGCGAAGAGCGTTGTTCCGCCTGAACTATTGAAGCTGCTTACCACGGCACAGCGAGTGTGGGTTGTCCCTCACGAGCGTCCCGATGCCGATGCGCTCGGCGCAGCGCTCGCCCTTCAGTTGATCCTCGCAGGGCGAGGCGTTGAGGTGGCCGTTGTGAGCGCAGATCTCCCTTCGCAAGTGTATGACGTGATCCCGACCATCGGCCGCGTGGTGACGGAGCCGCCAGCGTGGGCGCCCGATGCGGTCGTGCTCGTCGATTGTGCGGACCCACGTCGTGCCGGTCGCATCGGCGTACTCATTGACGCACTCCCTGCAACAACGCCACGTGCGCTCATTGACCATCACGTCTCCAACAATGCAACGTGGCCAATCAGCTGGATTGATGCCTCAGCAGCAGCGACATGTGAACTGGTCACGCTGCTCGCTGTTGCACTCGGCACAGAGTTGGAGAAGGTCGACGGGCTTCCCGCAACGCTTGCCGCCGGCCTCATCATGGATACGGCAACGTTCCAGCATGGGAACACAACTCCACGCACATTAGAGGTTGGTGCACTCCTCCTCGCCGCCGGCGCGCCTATCTCTGAAATCTCGCGTCGCATCTATCGCACAAAGCCACTATCGCAACTCCAGTTGCACGCAGCCGTCCTCTCGTCCATTGCGACGAGCGATGAGGGGAGCACCATCTACGCCGTCATGAGCGAGCGCGACCTCACAAGCGTTCATGCATCAGTCGAAGACAGCGAGGGGATCGTCGACGTCTTGGCACAGGCAGCAGCATCCGATGTCGCGCTCTTCTTTAAGGAGGAGAGTCCAACAGCGACGAGGCTCTCTGTGCGGACAAAGGGGGATGCGCCAGATGCAACAGCAATCGTTGCAGCGTTCGGCGGCGGGGGGCATGCTCGAGCTGCAGGCGCAACCGTTGCTGCATCGCTGCCAGATGCCACCGCACTTGTGCTCACCGAAGTCGCACGTCTCCGCAGAAACGGTACAACCCGCCGAGCGGAGTAGACATGGCTAGGCGTCGCCCAAGTACGCCTGGCATTGACGGCGTGCTCCTCGTAGATAAACCATCAGGACCAACGAGCCACGACGTCGTTGCAAAAGTACGTCGCCTCGCCGGACAGCCCCGCATCGGTCACGGGGGCACACTTGACCCGTTTGCAACGGGGGTTCTCGTCCTCGTCCTCGGTCGTGCAACACGCCTCGCCTCGCTGCATCTCGGCGGGATCAAACGCTACGAGGCGACCTTCTCGTTTGGTGGTCAAACGACAACCGACGACCTGGACGGCGAGAGGGTCGGGAGCGCCACGGCAACAGCGAGGAGAGATGCGGTTGCAGCCCTTCTGCCGCGCTTTCGGGGACTACTCGAGCAGGTGCCGCCGAGCCACTCAGCAAAGCGCACAGACGGTGTCCGTGCGTATGAGCGCGCGCGGGCGGGGGAGGTCGTTGAGCTCGCACCGCGGAGTGTTGAGGTCCGCCACTTTGAGCTGACGAGCTGGGACGACTCCCACCCTGAAGAGCCGCTCATGTCGGCCGTCTTAGAGGTCAGCTCTGGCACGTACATTCGCGCGATCGCTCGCGACCTTGGTGCAGCAGTTGGATCCGGTGCGCACCTCGTTGCACTTCGCCGTACCGCTGCGGGGGCGTTCGATGTTGCGCAGGCGCACGCCATGGAAGAGGTTGCGAAGGCCGCGCTCGAAGGGCGCCTGCGCGATCTACTCTTGCCGCTCGATGCAGGTCTAACGGCGCTCCCCGTAGGCGTGATCACTGCCGAGGCTGGAGCGTTGATCACTGATGGTGCGCTGATCCCCGATGAGATGCTTGATGCCGCCGGCCGATCGGTTCTTGAAGGAGAGCAGCTCCGCCTGACGATTGATGGCAACCTAGTCGCACTTGCACGGCGCACAGCTCGAGGAGCACAGCCAGAACGCGTCTTCACTGTGCCGGTCCTGCCGCGAAGTGTTGGCGTGCGACGATGATCCCGCACGTAGCAAGCTGGAGCGCCCTGGAGCACGAACTAGGGGCACGAGTGCCTTCGCGCGGCGTCGTCCTGACGCTCGGCGTGTTCGACGGCATCCACCTCGGCCACGTCGCCCTGCTCAAGCGCGCGCATGAGATGGCGCAGGGGTTGGACGCGCTGCGCGTGCATGTTGGCTTTACGCCACACCCAGACCTTCTCTTGCGCGGGGTGCTCCCACTTCAGCTGCTCGACCCTTTAGAGCTCGTCGCTCGTATGGAACAGGCAGGCGTCGACCTCTTCTGCGAACTGCCATTTGACGCCGAGCTGCGCGATACGCTCTGGTCAGACTTTTTGATGCGCCTTACAAGTGTCACGAAGGCGGTCGGCATCACCCTCTCGCCTGAGAGTGCCTTTGGCGCACGCCGAGAAGGGACAGTCGCGCGCGTGGAGGCATGGGGGAGTGTGCACGGCCTCCAGGTCGCAGGGGTCGACGAAGTGCTCTGGGGCGGCGCGGCCGTTAGGAGTACCCGTATTCGCGAGGCAGTCGGACAGGGCGACCTTCAGGCAGCTCACGCAATGCTTGGACGCCCCTATGCATTGATCGGCACGCGAACTGGTGACGCACTCGACCTCTCGCTCGAGCGGACCGCATGGTGCATCCCGCCAAGTGGGCAGTATGAGGTGGCCCTCCAGCCCCTTGAGCTCGCACTGCACGATCTTGAGGGCTCACGCGGAGAGGATGCCGTGGTCCGGGTGGATCGTGAGGCACGGATCTGCCACCTGCCCCCTGCAACCCCTCGCGCCCACGAGGCGATTGATGGTGAAAAGGTGCGCATAACGCTCCGCGCTAGACGGCTGGGCGCCTGATTGCTACCCTAGGGGCATATCAGTGTGATGTGAATGAAGGGTCGCCCTTTGAGCGGCCAGGAAGACAGGAGAACACCAGTTGCCACTAGACACGACAGCCGTTGAGCGCATCGTCGCTGAAAACGGTCGACACGCCAAGGACACAGGCTCTGCAGAGGTGCAAATTGCCCTCCTCACGGCGCGCATCGAAGAGTTGACGCGCCACTTGCAGACCTTTAAGCAGGACAATCATTCGCGCCGCGGGCTTCTCAAGCTCGTCGGTCAGCGACGCCGCCTGCTGACCTTCCTTAAGCGTGACAACGCGGCCAGCTACCTCGCCCTCAGCGAGAAGCTCGGACTTCGCCGCTAACCCCGAGCTCGGCAATAGCCGAGCACCTTGGCTGTGAGCACATATGTGCCAGCCTGAATAGGAGAACCATGGAAATCACAACCGTATCCGCCGAGTTTGGCGGGCAGACACTCACGATTGAAACAGGCCGGATGGCCCGCCTTGCTGGCGGTGCAGTAACGGTGCGCTACGGCGACACCGTCGTGCTTGGAACGGCGAACCGAAGCGAGCCACGACCTGGTCTCGACTTCTTCCCACTGACAATTGAATTCGAAGAGCGCATGTATGCCGCGGGGAAGATCCCGGGCGGCTACATCAAGCGAGAGGGCCGAGCATCAGAAAATGCCACCCTTTCAGCTCGCCTCACTGACCGCCCGATTCGCCCGCTCTTCCCTGAGGGGTACAAGGACGATGTGCAGGTGGTCATCACCGTCTTGAGCGCGGATCAAGAGAACGATCCAGACATCCTTGGCACGCTCGCTGCATCAGCAGCGCTGACGATCTCAGAGATCCCGTTCCTTGGCCCAATCGGCGCAGTGCGCGTCGGCCTAATCGATAGCAAGTTCGTGCTCAACCCGACCTTTGCACAACTTGAGACGAGTGAACTTGATCTTGTTGTCTCGGGCACGGCCGATGCCATCATGATGGTTGAAGCCGGTGCGAACCTGATCGACGAAGAGAAGATGGCCGATGCAATCGAGTTTGGCCACGATGCGATCAAGGCGTTGATCTCGCTCCAGAATCAGCTTCGCGAGAAGGTGGGGAAGGCAAAGCGCATTCCATATATCGAGCCAGCCGCTTCGAGCGTCCTCACGTTTGCCGAGGCACTAGAGGCGAAGGCGAGCTTCGTGGTTGTCGATACAGAGACGACAGGGCTCGATCCCAAGCTCTCTGATCTTGTTGAAGTTGCAGCCGTTAAGGTTGTCGGAGGCAAGATTACGGACCGCTGGAGCACGCTCGTCAATGCTGGGAACCCGATTGTCGGCTCCCAGATGCACGGACTAAAGACGGCAGATGTTGCTTCTGGCGTAGCGCCAAAAGCTGCTGCAGAAGAACTGTTGAAATTTGCGAAGGGCTCGATCCTCGTCGGGCATAACCTCGGATTTGACATCGGCTTCCTGGATGAAGCGCTTGGAAAGGGTCGAACCTTTGGCGTAGAGGAGGGGAGCTACCTTGACACCCTCGTGCTCTACCGCGAGTCGTACCCTGAGAGCGAATCGTTCAAGCTTGGCGACCTGGCGCGCATCTATGGGGTGGCAACAACGCCGAACCATCGAGCGCTCCCGGATGCTGAGGCTACGGCCGAGCTCCTCCTCTTGCTTGCAGCCGACCTGCCGAAGCGTCTGAGCACGCTGAAGTCGGGGATTGAGGATTCCATTCGTGCAGCACGAAGCGGCAAGGGAGAGCCAAAGGCACTCCTCGAGTCCGCTCGACGCGCAGCACGCGTCGGTAAGAACCTCTTCTACTGGATGCACAAGAAGACTGCTCGTGGGATGACTATGAACGAAGGGATTCGACTCGACGGTCGCAAGGTTGATGAGATTCGACCGATCACCGTTGAGGTTGGCCTGCTGCCACGCGCACACGGCACGGGACTCTTCACCCGCGGCGACACACAGGCACTCAGTGCTGCGACCCTCGGGCCGTTGGCACAAGGGCAGCGCCTCGACACGATCTCGCCGATCACGGAGAAACGCTATATCCATCACTACAACATGCCGCCATATAGCACCGGTGAGAACAAGCCGATGCGCGGCCCTGGCCGACGTGAGATCGGGCACGGTGCGCTCGCTGAGCGTGCGTTGATCCCAGTACTCCCAACGCCAGAAGAGTTCCCTTACGCGATCCGCGTCGTCTCTGAGTGTGTGACCTCGAACGGCTCCACCTCGATGGCTTCGACGTGTGGCTCAAGCCTCGCGCTTCTCGATGCCGGGGTTCCGATTAAGGCATCGGTTGCGGGAGCCGCAATGGGCCTGATGTCAGAGCCAAGCGGCGAGTTCGTTGTCCTGACAGACATCCTCGGAAAAGAGGATGCCTTCGGCGACATGGACTTCAAGGTGACGGGTACCCGCACCGGTATCACCGCATTGCAGATGGACATTAAGGTGCAGGGGATTACCGGGAAGATCATCCGAACAGGATTGAAAGATGCCCTAACGGCGCGTCTCTCGATCCTCGACAAGATGGATGCCGTGATCTCGACGGCGCGACCTGAGCTTTCAGACTTCGCACCGCGCATCACGACGATCAAGATCAACCCAGAGAAGATCCGCGACATTATTGGTAAGGGTGGGGCAACCATCCGCGGCCTGCAAGATAAGTACCAGGTCAATATCAATGTCGAGGACGACGGCACGATCCAGATCGCATCTGCTGACCCAGAGCGTACAAAGGGCGTCCTAGATGCCATTAACGGCATCACGAAGGAGGTCGAGGTCGGGGCGCTCTACATGGGCAAGGTGACCCGCATCATGGGCTTCGGCTGCTTCGTCGAGATCCTCCCTGGCAAAGAAGGCCTGGTTCGCATTGGCGAGCTTGCCGACTACCGTGTCAACACCGTCGAGGACGAGGTCGCAGTAGGGGACGAGATCATGGTTGTGGTTATGGAGGTTGACCGCCAGGGGCGTGTGAACCTGTCACGCCGTGCTGCGATGCAGCGCCATAAGGCGGCTCCGCGCGACTGATCTGCCGGCAACCTTGACGAGCAGGGTTCCTACGGTGCGAGAGGTAGCGCTCAACGTCCTGGTCAGCGAGATCGCCGCGTGCAATGCCTGCGCTCTTGCGAGCGGGCGCACAGCAACGGTTCCTGGTGAGGGGCTCGCCTCGGCGAAGCTCATGCTTGTCGGCGAGGCTCCGGGTGCCCGGGAAGACCGCGAGGGGAGGCCATTTGCTGGCGCCTCTGGCACGCTTCTCAATCAACTGCTGGATGGCGCTGGGCTCAGTAGGAACGATGTCTTCATCACGAACACGGTGAAGTGCCGCCCGCCTGATAATCGCGACCCCCGTGCAGATGAGATCGCTTCCTGCAGCACATTCCTCTCGCGTCAGATCGAGGCAATCTCACCCCAGGTCGTCGCCACCCTCGGGCGTCATGCACTTGCTGTCTTTGCGCCCGGTGCAGTCATTGGCGAGGCACACGGTGCGCCCTACCGGGGAGAACGACAAAACCTTGATAGCGGGGTGATACTTTTCCCCCTCTATCACCCTGCTGCGGCGCTCCACAACGGCAAGCTTCGGCCAACACTTGAGGAAGACATGCGAGCCCTCGCGGCGCTACTCGGGGCTCCTGCTCGTGCGGAGGCAGGTACGGCTACCCTATACGGAACGCCTCAGGAGGGCGTACGTGCTGAAGTGGGAAGGGGAGGGTGAAGTGAGTCGACGACCGAACCGTGCCCCCGCAAGCGGTGCGCCGCTGCGATTGATCCCACTTGGTGGCATGGGCGAAATTGGAAAGAACCTCTACCTCTACGAATACCTCGACACGATCATCCTCGTCGACTGCGGGCTCGCCTTCCCGGACGAGACGACACTTGGCGTCGATATCATCATCCCCGACATCACCTATCTTCGCGAGCGAAAGTCTGCTGTGAAGGCAGTTCTCATCACCCACGGCCACGAGGATCACGTCGGCGCACTCCCGCACATCCTGCCCGAGCTTCCAGGCGTTCCTGTCTACGCGAGCACCCTCGCTCGAGGGCTCCTCGCGAACAAGCTCAAGGAGTTCAAGGTCTCCGCGAACCCACTCCTGCCGCTCAACGCTGGCGATCGACTCAACATCGGTCCATTCAGCATTGAGCCATTCCGGATTGGGCATTCGATTCCAGATGCGATGGGCTTCGCGATTCATACGCCAGTCGGCACCGTTGTGCATACGGGTGACTTCAAGTTCGATCAGACGCCTGCAGACGGGAAGGGGACCGACTTTGCCACCCTTGCACGAATCGGTGCAGACGGTGTCATTGCACTCGTCTCTGATAGCACGCGCGCAGAAGTACCAGGCTATACGCCAAGCGAGAGGATCGTTGGCGAGGCGTTCCGTGGAATCATGAGTGAGACACAGGGCAGAGTGATCGTTGCCACATTCGCATCGAATATCGCACGCATCCAGCAGGTACTTGACGCTGCAAGCGAACTTGGGCGACAGGTGGCGGTGGTCGGTCGCTCCATGGAGCAGAACGTGAAGATCGCCCGTGATCTTGGCTACCTTCGCTTTAAGACCCCTCTCGTCGCAAAAGAAGAGATCGCGAAGCGCAAGAAGCAGCCGCTTGTGATCGCAACAACGGGAGCGCAGGGTGAACCGATGGCCGGTCTCGCAAAAATGGCGAACGGTGAGCACCGCAACGTTGAGATTCAGGGAGGCGATACGGTTATCGTCTCCGCATCGCCGATCCCAGGGAACGAAGAGGCAGTTGGTCGAACGATTGACAACCTGTTCAAATCCGGCGCAAATGTGATCTACCACTCCATTGCCCAGGTGCACGTCTCTGGACACGCATCGCAAGAAGAGCTCAAGCTCATGCTTGCGCTGACGAAACCGAAATACTTCGTGCCAATGCATGGGGAGATGCGCATGCAGGTCGCGCACGGGCGCCTTGCAACGCAAATGGGTGTGGCAGCATCGTCCGTGTTCATCATTGACAACGGCACACCTGTGGAGTTCCTCGCCGATGGCAGTGCGCGACGCGGCAAGCCAGTGGCGCATGGCTCAGTCTTTGTTGACGGTGCATCCGTAGGGGAGATTAGCGAGATTGTCCTGCGCGATCGCCGAACTCTCGCCGACGACGGAATCGTTGTTGTCATCGCCACTGTCGATGCCTCAACGGGACGACCTGTTGGGAGACCTGCCCTCGTCACCCGCGGATTCCTTAATGGCGACGAGGACAACAAGCTGGTCGAGGCTGCCATCGACATCGCCCTCAAGGCAATTCAACATAAGGGCGACCGAGCCGCGGAGACCGGCTTGATTAAGGCGCAGTTGAGCGAATCTGTCTCTCGCTTCCTCAGCCGGGAGACGAAGCGACGACCACTCGTGGTCCCGGTAGTCGTCGAGGTCTAGCCATGGCGAAGCGACAAGACTCGTCACGCAGTAAGGAGAGGCAGAAGAGCCTCATCAGCCCCGCCGCTCAACGCACGCTCATCTTTCTTGGTCTTGCTGTAACGGGCGTCATCTTTGCGATCGGCCTGATCCTTCCAGGGCGCGGCCTCATCGCAGACACGCTCCGCGACGTTATCGCGCCATGGTTTGGCGGCGGACGCTGGCTCCTCCCGCCACTGCTGATTGCAACTGGGGTCTGGGTAGAGCGCCGCGCCGCTGCAAGCAGTCGCCCGCTTCTCCGCGTGCTCCTCGGGGCCCTTGGTTTCGCTGCGCTCCTCGCATTGATCGAGATTCTCCTTCCGGGGAGAGGGGGGATTATCGGCGGCCTGCTTGGCTCCGGCTCGGCGCAAATGCTGACTGCCATTGGTGCCGCCGTCGCCTGGTTCGCAATCCTCGTGGGTGTTGGACTTGTCCTGAACGACGCGCTTGTCCGTTCAATCTTTCGGGCGCTCTTCTCAGGGGCAAAGGGTGGCGTTGGGGTCGCGCTGCGCGGGGCTGAGAGCCTTGTAGAGGCGCGCCAGCGGGCAGAGGCAAGTCGAGAGGCCGCCAGCCCAGTTGAACCGCCGCTCTCGCCTCTGCCGCCACGCCCAATACGGATTGTGGAGGCTGCACCCGTCCCATCCTCCGCGACGCTCGCCCCTCCGAAGGTCTCTGGCGCCGGAGTGCGTGCCGGCGCATCCGCGCGTTCGGCGTCAACTATCACGGCCGACCTTCCTGTTGCTGGCACCCCCACCGAGTGGCGACTGCCAAGCTACTCGCTCCTCCCCGAGCGCGAGGCGGTCGCGACCGGAGGGGGGATGGACCACAGCACGAATATGGAGGTGATCCGGCGGAAGTTGGAGAGCTTCGGCATCACGGCAACAGTTGATGCCTATAGCTCTGGTCCTGTCGTCACCCAGTACGAGGTGCTCCCGAGCGCAGATGTACGCCTGAGTCGGATCGAGGCGCTTGCCGATGACCTGGCGATGGCGCTGAGCGCGCGGTCGATCCGCATCCAGGCGCCGATTCCAGGCCGCTCCGTTGTCGGCATCGAGATTCCCAACCGCGAAGGTGTCGTCGTTGACCTGCGCAGCGTATTTGAGAAGCGCGAGATGGCGGGTCCAACTGCAAAGTTAATGTTTGCCCTCGGCAAAGACGTTGGCGGTAGCGAGGAGGCGGCGGATCTCGCAAAAATGCCACACCTACTGATCGCAGGCGCAACCGGGTCGGGGAAGAGCGTCATGGTCAACGCACTTATCGCCTCGCTCCTCTTCCACAACACGCCTGACGAGCTCCACCTGATCCTCGTCGATCCTAAGCACGTAGAACTCTCCGGCTATAACGGGCTTCCGCACCTGCTGGTCCCCGTGATTACCGAGGCCCAGAAAGCCTCAACCGTTCTCATGTGGGCTGTTGGCGAGATGGAACGGAGGTACCACCTCTTTGCTGCCGCAGGTGCGAGAAACCTTGAGGCGTACAACGAGATGATCGCAAAGGTGCAAGCACTAGATCCTGGCGACCCAGAGCGAGTTAGCCATTCGCTTGCGAGTGCTGAGCGGCTCGAGTTCATCGTGATCATCATTGATGAGCTTGCCGATCTGATGATGCAAGATGGTCGAAATACCGAAGAGCCGATCGTGCGCATCGCGCAGAAGGCTCGTGCAACTGGTATCCATATGGTGCTCGCCACACAACGCCCCTCTGTGAATGTTGTGACTGGATTGATTAAGGCAAATATTCCCAGCCGCATCGCATTCTCCATGGCGAGCCAAATTGACTCACGAACCGTACTCGACGCTCCAGGCGCTGAAGACCTCATTGGTCGGGGAGACATGCTCTTCCAGCCCTCCGACATGCCGAAGCCGGTTCGACTGCAAGGTGTCTTTGTCTCAGATGCAGAGATTGCAGCCGTCGTAAACCATTGGAAGAGCCAGGGGGCTCCACGATATCGGCTAGATATCCTCGACGACGGATCGCAGGGCAGGAGCAGCTCAGCCGCCTCTGGAAGGCCCGACGAAGATCGAGACCGCCTCTTTGATGAGGCTGCGAGTGTTATTAACGAGCATGACCGCGCATCGGCCTCGCTCTTGCAGCGCCGACTCCGGATTGGCTATGCGCGTGCGGCGCGGATCATCGATCAGCTTGAAGCAGCCGGGTACATCGGTGCATTCGATGGCTCTAATGCGCGCGTGGTGCTCTCGCGCGAGGGGGGCGATGCCAGTACACCCGAGGAGGGGGCGGGGGAGGACCAGTGACGTCCCAACCTGTGCTCGAGCCAGCAGAGGGATCCCCCGTGAGTGCAGGTAAGCAACTGCGATCTGCGCGTGAAGCAGCAGGTCTCTCTATCGCGCAGGTCTCGACAGCACTCCGTATTCCCGAGTTAGTGATTGCTGCGTTAGAGAACGAAGAGTTGGGACGCCTACCAGAACCGATTTATATTACGGGGCTTATCAGGAACTACGCACGTCACCTGAAGATTGCACCAGAGCAAATCCTCAGCACCTGGCCTGCGGGTGCGTCTGTGCCGCTTCAGCGTGACGCACGCCCCTCTGCGCCGCGAGAGCGTTCCATAAACGTGGGCTCAGCAGAAGGCGCGTGGGTGGGGCTGCGCGCGCGCAGCGCTACCACCTGGAGCAGCCTTGCCCAGCGAGTCCTTCAACTTGGGTCGATTCGCATCTTTGCTGTCGGCGTGGGTATTTTCCTCGCACTCCAGTTTGTGCGCTTCATAACGCCACCGTCGGTAACAGTCAGCGTACCCGTAGAAGACGTCATTACGCTCCAGGAGGGTGTGCTCGTTGCAACACTCAGCGGCACCTCTCCGGCAGGAGCGCGCATTAATGTGACGGCAAGCGGTGGGTCTGACGTTGCAGTAGTTGCAGATGAGCAGGGGAACTGGAGCCTACAGCTCCCACTCTCGTACGGCCGCACAGAGGTGGAGATGCAAGCTGAGGATGCGGCGACGGGAAGTCTTTCTGGTGAGATCGTTCGTCGTGTCTTTATCGTGCCCCTTCCAGCAGAGTTTGGCCCGATGCTCACCGCAGCGCTCCCGCTGGACGGGGTGAAGCTTGACTCGCTCCCACTCGGATACGAACTCGCGACGGCTCCAGGGCAGGAGGTAGCCTTTAGCGCGAGCAGCGATGGGATTCAGAGCATCAGTCTCGACCTGCTCGCTGGGGCCGACGGGCACCTGAGCGGGGAGATCTTCCTCCCGGCAGGAGAGTGGGTGGTACGTTTTTCGGCCGCCGCACCGAGCGGACAAAAGACAGAGGTAGAGCGCTCCGTATCGATCAGTTACAGCGGTGCAGTCGTCGCCGTGGTGGGCACTGAGGGCTCCACATGGGTTCGCGCATGGAGCGACGGTGCCGTTGAATCGAGTATCGGACCGAATGGCTCAACGATCCACGTAGGAGAAGAGTTCCGCTTCGCAGCGGACCGCGTCGTAGAACTGCGGTTTGGCGACCCTCGAGCAGTGACGATTACCCTTAATGGGCGTATCCTTAAACCCCTTGGTACACCAGGCGTACTCGGCTCGTGGTCGTTTAATGCTGACGGAACTGTCAATACTTCAGCGAGAAAGTAGGAGGAGCGATGAGCAGCGACAATTCCTTCGACGTAGTGTCTGACTTTGACCGGCAGGAGCTCAAGAATGCGCTCGATCAAACGCGAAGAGAGATCGCAACTCGCTACGACTTTCGCGGTGCAACCGCAGAGATCGAAGAGGAGAAGGAGGAGCTCGTCATTCGTGTAGACGGAGAGCTCCGGCTCAAGGCGCTCCGGGACATGCTGGAGTCCAAGGCGATCAAACGCGGGGTCGACCTGCGCACCTTTGAGTGGGGGAAGCACGAAGCAGCGGGTGGCGACACGTTGCGCATCCATGTAAAACTTCGTCGCGGTCTTGATGATGCGACTGCCAAGCGCATTGCCAAAGCAGTGCGTGAGTCGTTCCCAAAAGTCAAAACCCAGATTCAAGGGGAGGCGGTGCGCGTATCTGCAAAGTCAAGGGACGATCTGCAGGCGGTCATTGACTTCCTGCGCTCCTTTGAAGTAGATCGGCCGCTGCAGTTCGAAAACTATCGATAACATGACGCGAACAGGGAGCGAGATCGGCCTCGGCATAAGCCCAGCACGTACAGCCAAGACCCTTAGTGCTGCAGATCGACTCCATGTTGTTGGCGTTGGTGGGGTGGCAGCGATGGGCGCTGCGCTTCATGCTGCCGCACTCGGCGTGCACGTGACCGGGGTTGATGACCGGCTGAGCCCCAGCGCAGAGAGGATTCTCCGCGATGCCGGAGTTGTGCTCGTGGATGGCAGTGACGTGTCGCCCTTGAAAACAGCAACGAGCCTTGCGGTCTCAAAGGCAGTTACGAGCATTCGCCCCGACCACCCACAACTTGAGGCTGCGCGTGCAGCTGGCGTGCCAATCATCAGCGTGCAGCAGGTGATCGCCGACGCAGCGGCCACCTATGGTGGACCACTGCTGGCAGTTGCAGGCACACATGGGAAGACAACCTCTACCGGCTGGCTGCTTGAGCTTCTGCGTGCATCTGGAGTTAATCCCGCCGCATTTATCGGCGGTCCGCTACCAGAGGGGACCGGGACGCCACCTGGCTCGCCTGTCCACCTTGGTGATAGCCCGGGATTTATCGTTGAGGCTGATGAATATGCTGGAAATTTTGACGCGTACGCAGCAGACTGCGCACTCATCCTGAATGTTGACTGGGATCATCCGGACGTGTTCCGCGATCGACGCGCCGTCATTGAGGAGTTCATACGCTGGTCGAGGCCCACACTCAGTCGCACGGGTCTCGTGGTAAATGTGGGTGATAGCGGCGGCGCAGATCTCGCAGCAGCAATCCTCAAGACAGAGCTGCCTGGCGCAGCAGCACTGCCACTCTTCACGTATGAGCTGAGAGGGGAGGGGGGCACCGAAACCGGTCGCGTGGCGGATGTCACCGCAACGCTGCGCACCCTGCCGCGAGGAGGTGTCGCCCTTGCAGATGTGCGACTGAGCCCACGCGCTCTCGTTGGCCTTGCAGCGCTTGCAGAACTCGCAGGCGAAGAGCTTGCCATCGGTATCCGCGGTGCGCACAATGCTGCAAATGCACTCGGCGTTGCTGCGCTGGCTAGCCTTGCAGGTGCGACGAGTCCTGGGATTCGCCGAGGGCTTGCGTCATTTACTGGGGTTGGACGTCGCCTTGAGGTGTTGTACGAGCGGGATGGTCGAGTGGTGATCGATGACTATGGTCACCATCCGGCAGCTATCGACGCCACGCTCGCAACGGTTCGGGCGATCTACCCAAACCGGACGCTCTGGCTGGCGTACGAGCCGTTGACCTACCACCGCACCGCCTCACTTTTAGAGCCACTCGCAGCCTCGTGCGCGGCCGCTGACCGCGTCTTTGTTGCGGAGATCCATGCCTCCCGGGACCCAGACCTGAGCATCGCGAGCTCGCTCGGCCTGGCCGAAGCGATCGTTAGACGGGGAGGGCAGGCCGAGGCGCCTGGTGCCGTCGAGGCGACTGCGACAGCCCTTCTAGCCGCTGCCCCCGCCGACGTTGTCGTTCTCGTTATGGGCGGCGGGAGGTCCACCGAGATGGCGCGCCTCATCGCCGATGGATTCTCCACGAGGGCCTAGCGTCTTTGCGCAGCGCACAGAGCACGGAGGGAGACGCGGGTGATCCGAGCACATGTACGCTCGTGCTGCTCTTCACATAACTATCATTATCGGAAGCAACGTAAGATGCGCTAGAGCACTCTCCCGATCGATCTGCGCTTCAGCTTCTTGAGTTCGCTTGCCACCTCGGCTGGCGCGAAGCCAGTGATGCGGAGCATCTCATCGCCATAGACCAGTTGGAAGCCGTAGCGTGCCCGAAGTGCTTCGACCTCTCCGACGACGTGATATGGGAGTTCTAGGTCTACCGGGCTCCCCTGCCGTTGCAGCTCCCCCTCCAGGCGCTCTAGGAGGCGTTCCACGCCGAGCCCGGTCACCGCGGAGACCAGGAGTGCACCTTCGATGGCGAGGCCTGCCTGGGACGCCCGGTCGACCTTGTTGGCCACGACGAGCCTCGGCTTGCCTGCGGCGCCGAGCTCCTCCAACACCTCTTGGACGGTGGCGCGGTGCTCGAGCCAGTGGGGATCGCTCGCGTCGACAACCTCAAGGAGTAAGTCGGCGCGGGAGACCTCCTCGAGCGTGGCGCGGAACGCATCAACCAGCTGGTGGGGCAGCTTATGGATGAAGCCGACCGTGTCCGTAACGATGGCCTGTGCACCGCTCGGCAGTCGAACGCGACGACTCGTCGGATCGAGCGTGGCGAAGAGGCGGTCCTCAGCAAGGACCTCCTCACTGCCGACGAGACTGTTCAGCAGGGTAGATTTTCCGGCATTTGTGTAACCAACGATTGCAACTGTCGGAGCACTGCCAGCGGTACGACTCCGTGCACCAGTCTCTCGGTTTCTTCGCACCTGCTCCACGCGTGCCTTCATGGCCGAGATCCGATCACGGATAAGTCGTCGGTCGGTTTCCAACTGCGACTCCCCTGGGCCACGTGTGCCGATCCCACCACCCGTACGCGAAAGGTGTGTCCAGAGGCGCGTAAGTCGCGGCAGCTGGTACTCAAGCTGGGCAAGCTCAACCTGAAGGCGTCCTTCGTGTGTTCGGGCATGGAGCGCGAAGATGTCAAGAATCAATCGACTGCGATCAATGACCTTGACATTGAGCACCTCCTCGAGGCCGCGCTGTTGCGTTGGCGAGAGCTCGTCGTCAGCGATCAAGAGTGTGAAACCGGTCTCAAGCTTTGCCGCAAGGAGCTCCCTCGCCTTTCCTGCACCGATATAGGTGTCGGGATCTGGGTGCCGCCGCTGCTGCCACTCTGCGCCGACAACTTCTGCGCCGGCCGTGCGCGCCAGGCTCGCGAGTTCCTCAAGGGAGTCTTGCGCCGGCCAGCCGTGGTTCTCCTGACCTTCAACGGCGATAAGAAACGCACGCTCTTGCGGCGGCGCTAGATCAATGATGTGACGCCCGTGAGGCTTGACTTGCTTCTCCTCGAGGTTCATCGTCCTCCCTCTACGAGCTCCAACGCGAACGTCAGGAGTGCTGCTGGTGTCGCGACGTCGTGCGGATCGAGTGTGGCATTGAGCGTCTCCTTGCGATACCAGGTGCGCTGCCTACGAGCATACGCCCAGGTTCGCGTTGCAGCGGTAGAGCGCGCTTGGGTCTCGTCAAGTGTGCCGGCTGCTAGCGCCAGCGCCTCTGCGTAGCCGATACCGCTCAGCGCCGGCGTCTCCTGCGGGAGCGACTCGGCAAGGATCTGCGCCTCGCGCACAAGGCCCGCGGCGAACTGGCGATCGATACGTGCGCTGAGCGCAGTGCGATATGCGACGAGGTCCGGGGCATCAAGTAGGACGAAGCGCGTCCCTGCCGACCACGGACTCTCCTCCTCAGTGGTTGGATCTCCGCCAAGCATCGTGATCTCGAGGGTGCGGATGAGCCTTCTGCTGCTGGCGGCCGCTACTGCATGCGCGGCAGCGGGGTGAAGTGCTGCAAGCTGCGCATCGAGTGGCGCACGCCCATCTGACGCAAGCTCCCCTTCGAGCCGTGCGCGTAGTTCCGGATCGGCTGGTCGAGCACCGCCACGCAAGAAGCCACGGAGCAGCGCCCGCTGATAGAGGCCAGTGCCGCCAACCACAATGCCGATCCCCTGCGCTACAGACAACTCCCTGCGCGCATCTTCAAGCCAGTCGTAGAGCGTAAACGGTGCACGTGCGTCGGCGATGTCGATCCCTGCATGGCGACGATGGGCGCGAATCTCGGCTGAAACCTTATCCGTACCGATATCGAAACCCCGAAACACCTGACGAGAGTCGGCCGAGAGGATGAGCGATGGGATACCGCGCGCCTCAAGGCTCTCCGCCAGGTTGATCGCGGCTGCACTCTTCCCGACCCCTGTGGGCCCGCCGATTACGAGAAGCGGGATCTCGCTACTACCGGGCGTAGTCAACCGCCCGAGTCTCGCGGATCACCGTCACGCGAATCTGGCCAGGATACGAGAGCTGCTCTTCAATGCGCTTCACCACATCGCGCGCAATGGTGCGTGCAGTTGCATCGTCAACCTGCTCAGGTCGGACAAGGATGCGCACCTCGCGTCCAGCCTGCACCGCATAGACCTTCTCAACCCCTTCGAACGACATGGCGATGTTTTGAAGATCCTCGAGTCGGCGCAGATGGGACTCGGCCTGATCGCCTCGTGCGCCTGGCCGCGCCGCACTAATTGCGTCTGCGACCTGCACGATCGGTGCCTCGCGTGCCGTGCACTCCACCTCCTGGTGGTGGGCAGCAATCGCGTTGACGATCGCCTCTGGCATGCCGTGGCGTCGCGCGAGGTCGGCGCCGATCGCAGCGTGCGTCCCTTCAATCTCGTGACTCAGCGCCTTGCCCACGTCATGGAGTAGACCTCCGACCTTTGCAGCGCGGATGTCCATCCCGAGCTCTCCAGCAATTGCACCGGCCACCTGGGCCGTCTCAACCGAGTGCTGAAGCACGTTCTGTCCGTACGATGTGCGCCACTCGAGGCGACCGAGGATGCGAAGGAGCTCGGTTGGAATGCCCGTGACGCCGACCTCAAGTGCGGCACCTTCACCGTTCTTGAGCGCAGCCTGATCAACCTCTCCCTGCACCTTCTGCACGATCTCTTCAATTCGAACGGGGTGGATGCGTCCATCCTGCATGAGCCGCTCAATGGTAATGCGGGCAACCTGCCGGCGAACGGGATCGAACGACGAAAGTGTCACTTGCATCGGTGTCTCATCGACGAGGAGCTCCACTCCGGTTGCGTGCTCAATCGCACGGATGTTGCGCCCTTCACGGCCGATGAGTCGACCCTTCATCTCTTCGCTTGGAAGCTTGATATGCGTAACGGCGTGCTCCGCACTGTGGTCTGCGGCGACGCGCTGCATCGCCGTCAGGATCATGTCACGTGCGCGGTCGGCAGCCGACTCTTCCGCGCGGCGCTCTAGCGCCGCCTGGAGACGCCCGGCCTCGGATTCTGCATCCACGGTGATCCGCGCAAGCACCTCGGTGCGTGCCGCCTCTGGATCGAGCCCTGCCACCTCTGCGAGTCGGCTGGTCACACTTGCCTTTGCCGCGGCAAGCACGGCAGCCTCTTCAAAGGACGCGCGCTCGCGCTCCGCGATGCTCGCTTCGCGCTGCACGAAGAATGTTTCGCGCTCCTCGTGCGCAATTTCACGAAGCCGGACGCGCTCTGACTCTGCGGCGAGGGCCTCGCGCTCGTTTCGAGCTACCCCATCCGCCTCAGCACGGAGACGGGCGATATCGCCTTTTGCCGCGATCACCATGCCGATCTGTTGCTGGCGTGCCTCCTCGAGAATCCCCTGCGCCCGCGAGGTTGCGGTGCGGATTGAGGCTGCGGCGACAACCTGGCGCAGCAGCAGCCCGAGAACAATGCCGCCGAGTGCGGCGAATACGGGCAGAAGCCCATCGACCGTTGGCATAACAACTCCCTGCCGAGCAAGCCTCGCGGCTCGGCACGCGATAAAAAATCAAGGTTCTTGACCAGAAGCCAAGGTGCAGAGGCTACTCCGTGCCGCCATCTTGGTCAAACGCCTCCCCTGCCCCAGATCCCTCGCGGATGTGGTTTGTTACATGCTCTCGCGCGAGCGACCAGCAGAGCGCAGGCGGAAAGCCACGGCGCGCGAGCATCTGAGCAACACGCTGTGTTTCGGCACGAGCGTCAGTGCCACGCAGACGTACGCGTGACAGAGCGGCACGCGCAGCTCGCTCCTCTGCACCGGCCGGCACCTCATCGCCCCCTGTCGCTCCATGCTCGATGCTGGTGGGGCCCTTGGCGCGCTGCTCCATGAGGCGCGTGGCGATCTCGTCGGGGATCCCCCGGCGACGCAGCTCCTGCATGATCGCGCGATCGCCACGCTGGCGTGAACGGTCGCGCGAATCAATCAACGCTTGGGCGAGGCGCTCGTCGTCAATGAGGCCAAGCTCAACCAGTCGGCTGATTGCAGCGTGCACGAGTTCCTCGGGGTAGCCCGCGACGATCAGCCGCTCGGTCAGTGCCGCACGTGATCGAGGCGCCCCGCTCAGTGAACGGGCTGCGGCCTCGAGTACGTCTGGTGCCTCAGCAAGCGCCCTGCGCGCTCGCTGGGCTACCGGGTCCTTCCTACGGCGCATCTGCCGCGGGCTAGACGCTCTCCGCTGCAGGCTCGACCGGAACCGCGATCATCGTTGAGGCGGCACGAATCTTCGTGTCAATCTCTGCAGAGACGGCCGGGTTTGCCTTCAGGAACTCTTTCGCCTGCTCGCGACCCTGGCCAAGGCGTACATCACCGAAGTTGAACCATGCGCCAGTCTTCGAAACAATATCGGCTGCAACGCCAACATCGAGCAGTCCACCTGGAACGCTGATCCCCTCTCCGTACATGATGTCGAATTCTGCAATGCGGAACGGTGCTGCAACCTTGTTCTTTACAACCTTTACCCGCACGCGTGAACCAACCGCTTCGGTCCCCGTCTTGATTGTCTCAATGCGGCGAATGTCGAGGCGCACCGACGCATAGAACTTCAGTGCACGTCCGCCTGGCGTTGTCTCCGGGCTGCCGTACATCACACCGATCTTCTCTCGAAGCTGGTTGGTGAAGAGCAGTGTCGTGTTCGAGCGAGCAACTGCACCCGTAAGTTTTCGCAGCGCCTGGCTCATAAGGCGGGCCTGGATGCCGACGAATGAGTCGCCCATCTCCCCTTCGATCTCTGCTCGAGGCACAAGTGCCGCGACGGAGTCGATGACGACGATGTCGACACCACCAGAACGAATGAGCGTCTCGGCAATTTCGAGTGCCTGCTCGCCGGTGTCGGGCTGCGAGACAAGGAGATCGTCGACATTTACACCCGTTTGCGCGGCATAGGACGAGTCGAGCGCATGCTCAACGTCGATGAAGGCTGCAACGCCGCCGCGGCGCTGTGCCTCAGCAATCACGTGCTGGCAGATTGTTGTCTTACCAGAGGACTCTGGTCCGAAGATCTCGCTGATTCGTCCGCGCGGTAGACCGCCGACGCCAAGCGCAAGGTCGAGTGAGATTGCGCCGGTTGGGATGGAGTCAACCTCAAGTCGCTCGCGCGAGCCGAGCTTCATGATCGCGCCGCGACCAAACTGCTTTTCGATCGCGACGATCGCCGCATCGACTGCGCGGCTGCGCTCGCTCGAAACCTTCGCCTCAGCCTTCGCGTCCACTGCCGCCTCGGCTGCAACCTTCTTCGTTTCGCTCTTCTCGGCCATCTGCTACCTACCCTTCCGTATCTTCCGCCCCCTGAACGGTGCGCAAGACGACTCTGCCCTTCGCGGCGTACCGCGGACGCATCGCCCCTCGCGCGGGCACCTCGCCTGGCTCATCGCCAGCTCCGAGGCGGGGGCTCCCCGGCCCCCCTGCCCTGGCGCGTAGCCGTGGCAGCTCGGCTGCGAGTGTACCCGAGCGGATGGCGCTGCGGATCGCCCCCATAAAGGAGGTCAGGTGGCGCAGGTTATGGATCGTGAGGAGGCGGTAGGCAAGCAGCTCCTCCGCGCGGAAGAGGTGGGCGAGGTAGGCACGGCTGAAGCGGAGACAGGTGCGGCAGTCGCACGCCGAATCTATCGGCAGGTCCTCGTCGAGGTGGCGTGCATTGCGAAGGTTCATCCTTCCGCCGGTCACCCAGGCCTGACCATTGCGGGCAACACGCGCCGGGAGGACGGAGTCGAAGAGATCCACGCCACGCACAACCGCCTCCAGGATGTCGATCGGTGAGCCGAGCCCCATCAGGTAGCGGACGCGCGGGTCGCCGGTGAGGGCTCCCACCGTTGCCTCAATCGCGAGATTGCGTTGTTCGGGCGTCTCATCTCCCGCAAGGCCACCAAGGTTGATCCCGTCGAACGGGAGCGCCCGGATGACGTCTGCCGACTGTGCGCGGAGCTCCACGTCGATGCCGCCTTGTGCGATGCCGAAGAGTGCCTGATCTGGCCGAGTATGTGCACGCAACGAGCGCACAGCCCAGCGGTGCGTGCGCTCCATCGCTCGCTCTACCTCACGCCGACTGCTTGCATCAGGCATGACTGGCTGGTCGAAGGCAACGGCAACGTCGGCGCCCAGCGCCTGCTGGATCTCAATCGAGCGCTCGGGGGTGAAGAGATGCTCACTCCCGTCGAGATGGCTGTGGAAACGCGCCCCCTCCTCGCGAATCCGCATGAGCGGACCGAGCGAGACCACCTGGAAGCCACCGGAGTCGGTGAGGATGGGTCGATCCCAGCCCATGAAGCGATGCAGTCCACCGAAACGTTCGATGCGCTCGTGACCTGGGCGCAGGTAGAGGTGGTAGGTATTCGCGAGGACGATCTGTGCGCCAAGGTCGCGGAGATCGTCGGGGTCGAGCGACTTAACGGTGGCATTCGTGCCGACGGGCATGAACTCTGGCGTCTCGATCGTGCCGTGGGGCAGCTGCAGCGCCCCTGCGCGAGCCTCTGAGGAGGTGTCGCGGGCGACGAGCGTGAATCGTGCAGGTGTGCCACTTCGCGGCGGCAGCGTGGTGGGGTCAGCGAGTGCTGCGAGCCGCTGTGCGGGGTTCAGCGCGTGCCCCATAGGGTGGCGTTGGGACGGCCGATGTGTGCCCTCCCCCGCTCTGTCACGACACGCCCCTGCGGCGTGCGGTCGAGGAAGCCGATGCGCATGAGATAGGGCTCGAACACGTCTTCAAGCGTGTCGGTCGACTCGCCGAGGAGTGCTGCCATGGCGGCCACGCCGACCGGCCCGCCGTCAAATTTTTCGACCATGACCTGGAGCAGCTTCCGGTCGGTTGCATCAAGCCCCGCATCGTCAATCTGCATCCCCGCGAGCGCAGCCTGTGCCGACTCATACGAGATCGTCGTCTCGCCTGCCACCTGCACCTCATCGCGCACGCGACGGAGGAGCCGGTTTGCAACACGCGGCGTGCCGCGACTGCGTGCCGCGATCAGCGCGGCCGCCTCCTCGTTGATCGGAACATTTAAGATGCCTGCCGACCGGCGCACGATCGCTGCAAGCTCGGCATCCTCGTAGTAGTCGAGTCGCTGTACCGCACCGAATCGATCGCGGAGCGGCGCCGAGAGCATGCCGACCCGTGTCGTTGCACCGATGAGCGTGAACGGCTGGACATCGAGCCGCAGGAGGGTCGCAGATGGACCCTTCCCGTACACGATGTCAATATGACCGTCCTCCATCGCCGGATAGAGAACCTCTTCCACGGCGCGGCTCAAGCGATGGATCTCATCGATGAAGAGCACCTGGCGTGGCTGGAGATTAGTCAGGATCGCGGCGAGATCGCCGCCATGATCGATCGCGGTTCCCGAGGTGAAGCGGATCGGCACATCAAGCTCCCGTGCCACGATCGATGCGAGTGTTGTTTTCCCAAGGCCTGGCGGACCGTGGAAGAGCAGGTGGTCTGCCGCCTCACCGCGCTGCCGCGCAGCCTGCAAGAGCGTCGTGAGCGAGCGCTTTGCCTCGGTCTGCCCGATGTACTCACCAAGCGAGGCGGGCCGCAGCGTGAGCTCGGCGGAGAGATCAGCAGGCGTTGGCTGCAGTGTGTCGCTCATGCACCACGCTCCTTCAGTGCGGCACGCAACCGGTCGGTCAGTGGTGCGCTCGCAAGTTCTCGATCCGCGTTGACGCTTGCAACGAGTGCGCGCGCCTCGCGCGTGGGAAAGCCGAGGCTCCGCAGTGCCGCCTCAAGATCGCCGTCGCGCGATCGCCCTGCCTCGCCATCCCCTTCTGTGCGTGCATCCCGCGCCATGCGCTCGCGGAGCTCGACGATGATGCGTGCTGCGAGTCGGCGTCCAACCCCAGGGGCGGTTGCGAGATGCTCCTCGTTCCCATCGACCAGCGCGCGACGCAACCCTTGCGCACCATGCGTTGCGAGGAGGGCGAGTGCAACCTTTGGGCCAACGCCGCTCACGTCGAGCAGGGTTGCAAAGAGTCGCTCTTCGTCGCGCGTCTGAAAGCCAACGAGGAGCTCGGCATCTTCGCGTGTGATGTGGTGCAGGAAGAGTTCGAGATGTTCGTCCTCACGTGCTGATGCGAGAAGATCAGGCAAGACACGAATGCGCATGCCGAGTCCGCCGGCCGCGCTCCCCGTTGCGGGAACGATCACGAGCGAATCTTCCTCCACCCATGCAACGCGCCCGCCGATCCACGCGTACATCATGCGCCTCGCCCGCGACCGAGTGCTCGACGCACTGCACGGTCAAAGCCACTCTCTTCTGCCATCCCGCGCGCGGATGAGCGATCAAACCGTGACGAACCCGCCGAAACGTGCAGGCGCGCAGCGCCGCAGCCCCAGAGTGCGAGTCCGAGTGCATCGGCCGCATCGTCGGGTGTCGGTGCGCGCTCCAGGCCCAAGATCTTTGTCACTGCACGCGTCACTGCGCGTTTATCTGCACGCCCGCTCCCCGCAATCGCGCGCTTCATCTCCGACGGGGTTGCCTCGAGCACGGGGATCTTCGCGTCAGCAGCAACAAGGAGGGCGATGCCGCGTGCTGCGCCAATCGCAATCGCCGACTGTGTGTTCCCCTGCACGTAGATGCGTTCAATTGCGATGCGGTCTGGCCGGTGGAGTTGGAGGAGGCGCACGAGCTCATCGCGCATGCCAATTAGGCGCTCGCCCAGTTGCGCAGTTGCAGCAGTACGAATCGCACCGTGCGCAATATGAACGGGCCGCTCCCCACTCGTCTCCACGACACCCCAGCCGAAGGTTGCCGTCCCGGGATCTAGTCCGAGGAGGCGAAGGCTCATCCTGCTAGCTCGGCGAATACCTCGGGCGGAACCTCAAAGTTCGCCGTCACCCGCTGCACGTCGTCAAGATCTTCCAGCGCATCAATCAACTTCAGATTCTTTCGCGCGTCATCGGCGGAGACCTCAACGGTGGACTTCGCCACGATCCCCGCCTCAGCGTTTTTTACGGCGACTCCGCGCTGCTCGAGACCCGCGCGGACACTCTCCATCTGCGCTGGGTCGGCATAGACGTAGATGACGCCCTGGTCTTCATCTACATCCTCAGCTCCTGCCTCGATCGCTGCCTCACCAACGAGATCAATCGCTCCGGTGCATTCGATAACCCCGCGCGCATGGAACTGCCACGCTACGGCGCCAGTGCTCGCGAGGGCCCCGCCCGCCTTCGTGAAGAGGCTGCGCACCTCGGATGCGGTCCGGTTCCGGTTGTCCGTCGCCGCCTCAATGAGCACGGCGACCCCTCCAGGGCCGTAGCCCTCGTAGGTGATCTCTTCGTATGCGTCGGTCTGGCCGAGACCGGAGGCGCGCTCAATTGCCCGCTTGATGTTGTCGTTTGGCATGTTGAGCCCTCGACCCTTGTCGATGGCGAGCCGAAGGCGTGGGTTGGCAGCAGGATCACCCCCGCCGATCTTCGCGGCAATGGTGATCTCGCGCGAAACCTTCGTAAACTGGGCAGCGCGCTTGGCGTCGGTTGCCCCCTTGGCACGCTTGATCGTCGACCATTTCGAATGTCCAGACATGGCGGCAGTATACGCGCGGGCCTAGCGAGCCCGAAGGATCCGGTAGTCGCGCCGCCCCTTCCGGAGGAGGAGTGATCCGTCGGCGAGGGGGGCAAAATGCGCGGCAGAGGTTGTGGGATCAGCCGCCCCCTCGCCATTCACGCTAATCCCTCCCTGCTCGATCAGGCGTCGTGCCTCACTCTTGGATGTTGCGAACCCAGCCGCAAGCACGAGGTCGATGAGCGTCGCGTCGGATGCCTGTGGAGCCAGCTCAGACGGGAGCTCTGCTGCGAGCATGGAGAGCGCGGCGGCGTCAAGGCTCCGAGGTGATGCCGCCGCCCCACCCTCCGCTCCAAAGAGGACAGCGGCAACAGTGGCCGCCTGGCTCTCGACCTCTGCACCATGAACGAGGGCGGTAAGTGTCTTTGCGAGATGTCTTTGTGCAACTCGCAAAGACGGGTTAGTTGCATGCATTGTGAGGCGCTCGGTTGTCTGCTCCTCTGAGTCGAGCGTTAACTGGCGAAGCAGCTGCGGAACGGCGTGGTCGTCTTGATCGAGCCAGAACTGCCGGAAGGCGAATGGGCTCGTGCGTCTGGCATCAAGCCAGACGGCCCCCTCTGCGGTCTTGCCGAACTTTTCGCCGTTCTTTGCGAGCAGGAGGGGGTAGCAGAGTCCAAAGGCCAGCTGCGCCTCGCCCCCATCCCCGTCAACGCGGCGAATCAGCTCGGTACCGGCCGTGATGTTCCCCCACTGGTCGCTCCCGCCCATCTGCAGTTCTACCCCGTGGAGCCTGCGAAGCATGAGGAAGTCGTAGCTCTGCAGCAGCATGTAGCTGAACTCCGTGAACGAGAGCCCCGCGTCGAGGCGGCTCTTCACCGAGTCCTTGGCGAGCATGTAGCCGACCGTCAGGTGCTTGCCCGTATCGCGCAGGAAGTCGATGAGGCCAGCCTCGCCGAGCCAGGCGAGGTTATCGAGGAGGAGCGCCCCGTTTGCCCCCTCGAAATCGATGAGTTGCGCGAGCTGTCCACCAATTGCGGCGCGGTTCCGCTCAAGCGTCGGTGCATCCAAGAGGTTGCGCTCGCTCGAGCGGCCTGAAGGGTCACCAATCATGCCCGTCCCCCCGCCAACGAGGGCGACGGGGCGCCCCCCATGGAGCTGGAGGCGCCGTAGGGCGAGCACCCCGAGGAGGTGCCCGACGTGGAGCGAGTCGGAGCTAGGGTCGAAGCCGATATACCCAGCAACTGCCGGGTTACTGCTCAGGCGAGCGTCGAGGCCTGCCGACACCTCATGCACGAGGCCGCGCTGCTCAAAGTCCTTCAGAAGCGCGGAGGTGTACCTGTGGGTCGCCATGCACCCTATGCTACCTTCAGAAGCATGAATATGGCAGCGGCGAACCGCCCACCAGCCCGAGGGGGCTCTCGGCGCCGCATCTCTGGGGGGCTCTTTGCCCTCCTCCCCGTCGCCCTCCTCGCCTCCTGCCTGCTTATCGCTGCGGTCCTCTTTGCAGGAACGGTGGTGCTCTTCGGCAACGTGGCGGGGAGCCTTGCCGACCCCGCCGACCTTTCCGACAACGTGGCGAGCCTCTCAGACAACGCCGAGGTCTACGACCGGACGGGCACGATTGTGCTGGCCTCATTCGGGTCAGACCGCCGGAGCCTGATCGACGATTTCGCACGTATCCCGAACGCGGTCATGGACGCGACGACGGCCGTCGAGGACAAGACCTTCTGGACGAACTCCGGCTTCGACCCCCTCGGATTCGTCTCCGCTGCCTTCGACACGATCACAGGCGGCCAGCGCGGCGGCTCAACGATTACGCAACAGCTGGTGCGGAATGCCCTCCTCGAAGCAGCCGACTTTGAAGGCTCTGTCTATGCGCGCAAGGTCAAGGAGATCATTCAGGCGATCCGCGTGACGAAAACGTTCCCTGGTGACGCGGGCAAGGAGGTGATCATGCGTGCCTACCTAAACACAAACTACTACGGCGCGCGCGCCTATGGGATCTTGGCCGCAGCGCAAGAGTATTTCGGCATCAGTGACCTCTCGCAACTCACACTCGGCCAGGCGACGCTCCTCGCAGGGATTCCGCAGTCACCATCAGCGTTTGATCTGCGTGCGTCTGCGACTACAGACGCGGCAGGCCTCATCACCGTCGCACTCGACAGCCCCGTCGCCCAGCGACGCCTTGACGTGCTTACCACGATGAAGAACGCGCGTAATGCGGGCCTGCTCCGTGACAACACGATCAGCGACGAGGCCTTTGCTGCGGCGGCGGTAGAGCCGATTCAACTTATTGATCCACCGCTCAAGCAGATGGATGCACCGCACTACGTTGACATCATCCATGATGCGGCAAGCCTGCTGCTCTGCCCAGTCGACCAGCCGAGCTACTGCCCAAACGGCATTGATGTTGAGCTGGCGACCCGTGGCTACAAGATCGTTACCGCCCTCGATTGGAACATGCAACAGGCGGCTGAGAAGTGGGCTGCAGCGATCCTCTCAACGCAGATCGGGAATCGCCCGAATAGTCCTGCACGACTCGCCTACCTTGCATCAATCGGCGTGAAGGACTCCACCTGGCTACGCAACATGCATAAGTCGCAGACAGAAGACGGCGCAAGCGACCACAATGCAGCGATCGTAACGATGGATGCGCGAACTGGCGACATGCTCGCCTACGCTGGATCATCGGACTACTACGCAAGTGAGAACCCTCTGCTGGCACCGATCGTGAGCACCGCGTTCCAACCACAGTACGACGTATTAAGTGGTTATCGACAGCCAGGTTCTGCAATCAAGCCGGTCGTGTATGGCTACGCACTTGAGATGAAGGCAATCACGCCAGCAACAATGTTCATGGACGTGCCGGTCGACTTCGGGCAGGGCTGGACGCCACAGGAGTGGGATGGACGAGAGCGCGGCCCCGTGCGCATGCGGCAGGCACTGCAAGGCTCGCTCAATATCCCTGCAATCAAGACTGCCATTCGAGCCGGCGCAGATAACATCTGGCGCCGCATGCGCGATGGCGCATTCCGATTCCGCGAGTCGACGAACATTGCAGGGTCATCACTTGCAATCGGTACCCTAGAGATTCGCTACGTCGATCTCCTCTCGGCATACGGCGCACTAGCAAACGAGGGGAAGATGTTCCCGCGTCGCTACATCCTTCGTATTGAGAAGCGTGACGGAACGATGGTGTACGAAGCCCCAGATCCGAGCGGCAGTGCAACGAAGATCTTTGAAACAGACACTGCCGCCCTCGTCACCGACATCCTCTCTGGTAATACCGACCCGCAGGAGAACGCCATCTGGGCCGCAGCGCGCCTCAAGATGCCTGGCGGAGCTCGCCGTCCAGCAGCGCTCAAGACCGGTACGAGCAGCGATATCAAAGATCAAACTGCCTTTGGCTACTTGGCACCGCCGAGCGACCCGAACGGTCAGCAGCTCGTGACGGGCGTCTGGGCTGGTAACTCGGACTCAACGCCTACTGCCGGTCTCTCGCTCGCCACCGCTGGCTCGCTCTGGCAATCTGCGTTTAACGAGATCGCGCGGAACGTTCCGAAGGCAGACTTTGTGGCGCCGAACCTACCAAAGATCACCATTGACACATTCACTGGTGAGCTCCCTGGCCCATGCACAACGCGAACCATGTCGGAGTACTTCCTCCCTGGCACGCAGCCGACAACCTCCTGCAGTACGTATGTCACGCTGCAGATTGATACTGCAACGGGGCTTGTTTGGAATCCAAGCTGCGCAGGGCCTATGGAAACGCAAACCTTCTTGGACGTGAGTCTTCTTGAAACCGACTATCCAAAGTGGCAGGCGGCAAATATCGAATGGGCTGAGCGTGCGCGGCTCGGTGATGGCCAGGTCGGTGGCGCGACGGGGGGGATTACCTCCTATTTCTACAGCCAGTACTGGAAGCCGTATGGGAACACCTGGGGCGGAACCATTGCTCCAACAGCCTCATGCCTTACCGCTCCCCCGCTCCCGTAAGGATCGGCTAGAGCAACGCGATCGTCACGCCATCTCGGCCCGGGGCATCTGCGTCACGAACCTCTCGAACTTCTCGCATCTCGCGCAGGCGCTTCCTCACTGCATCGCGCAGCGCACCCGTTCCGACGCCATGGACGATCTCTAGCCGTTCGCCACCAGCGAGCAGGAGCGCATCGATGCGCGATTCAAGCGCAG
>Ga0209596_1000236_pt1 | contig 51252 bp, 47 predicted proteins | sample M_130807_MF_Meta_FD_187314 | JGI IMG/M metagenome (GOLD analysis project Ga0209596, IMG submission 187314) | Freshwater microbial communities from Lake Montjoie, Canada to study carbon cycling - M_130807_MF_MetaG (SPAdes) (version 2) | ecosystem: Environmental > Aquatic > Freshwater > Lake...
ATACTATTTAAAACCATATCACCATCTGCCACTACAATTATTTTATTATCGGTAATACACTCTTGCATAAATGATACTCCATACTGCTCCAAACTATCGGTAATGGCTTGTGATACTCTATTTTTAAAAAGAGAAGTAAATTTTCCTTCTAACAAGACAGCCACTGGAATATTTGCTTTTTTAAATTTATCGCTCTCGGGTTCGTTACTATTTTCTTTACCGCTTATTAATGCAGGTGTGGCGATAGTTTTAGCATTAGATGACGAACTAAGCAAAACCGTCTTTTTTATACCTTCAACTTCTATAGTATCTATGGAATTTACAAATTTACCAGAAACTAACCCTAGGTTTTTATTTATTACATGATTTGATTTTGATTCGAAAAGAGGAAAATAATTCCAATGTAAAAAATCAAATTGCCCGTTACCATTTACATCAAAAGGTAAAAAATCGCATTGCAAATCCATTACTAAATCATTATTAACTCTAACTCCGTATTTGAATAATAAATCATTCAATTCTAACCCCCTATCGTAAGCAATTACTTCATTTTTAATGCGAAGACTGTCCATTTCAGCATTTAGTTTATCTAAAAACATAATTACCTTTCCACCTCTCATTACAAATTGATCAATCTTTAATTTTTCGTCGTCGCTAAATTTTTCAGTTGGTTTTACTAACAATAAAAGTTTAAATGTATCGGGTATTAAGGGTAATGTAGCTAAATTAAATTGTTGTAAATTATAATCTTGGCTTAATGTGTTTTCTGCTAAATCGTAAATTCGTACATCTTGTGGCGCCCCATTTCCTATTGCATAAGCAATCATAGGCTTTGTAGTTTGCGATGCTTTATAAATTGCATCGGCAAATTTAAATTCCATTAATGCTTCTGCACTATTCAAATCTTTCATAGCATCGGCATACGATTTCTTTACGTCCATTCCTTTTTGCTCAAACAATACAACGGGTAAACTATTTTGTTTGTAATGCACCAATGCTACTGGATAAACCAATTGTTGCTGCTCCCCAGCTTTAAGTTGCGATTTTAAATTTATAGGTAAAAGGCCAGAGGCTGTTAACGTATCGCCCCATTTTATGTTTGTTCCTTCAAGTTCATCATCAGGACTAATGAAATTATATTGAATATTTTTTCCCCCAATTTCTTTAAACTCTTGTAAAATTTCTGCAGTACTATTGGCTAACTTTTTAAAGCCACTTGGAAATTCTCCTTTTAAAAAAACATCAATCAATACCACATCATCTAAATTTTCTACTATTTTTTTTGTTGGGCTAGATAATGTAAATCTTTTTTCATTCGTAAAATCTACTCTGGTATGATACATTGATGCCAGCCAATTAATAGCCACCATTGCTACAATTGTTATGGGTAACCAAAATTTATTTAATAATGCCATTTATTTTTTGCTCAACGTTTTAACGGTTATCAATAAAAATAGAAAAATCATACTAAAAAAATAAACTACATCTCTACTATCTAACACACCTCTACTTATACTACTATAATGAAAATCTATCCCTAACATTTCTACATAATAATCTACTCCATTTTCAAAAAGAGGCAATTTACTTAAGGCATTAAAACCAAAATATAAAATAATGCAACCAAACACACTAATTAAAAAAGCTACAACTGCATTGTTGGTAAAGCCGCTACAACAGAGGCTTATAGCTGCAAACACAGCACCTAAAAAAAACAAACCAATGTAACTTCCTAAAATTCCTCCGCCATCTATTCCCCCCTGTGTGCTTAAAGCTTTTATAGCAATTATGTAAACCAATGTGGGTAAAATAACAAAAAGAAGAATAACTAGTATAGCAAAATATTTACCTAAAACAATTTGCACTAATGTGATAGGTTTTGTTTTTAATGTTTCAAACGTTCCACCTTTAAATTCGTCGGAAAGGGAACGCATAGTAAGTGCAGGTAATAAAAAAAGTAAAATCCAAGGAGCTAATTCAAAAAATTTATCTAGGCTTGCATACCCAAAATCAAAAATATTACTATCCTTTAATACAAAAAGGAATAGTCCATTAACCACCAAAAATAAAATGATGGCGATATATCCTGTAAGCCCACTAAAAAACTGTCGTAACTCTTTTTTACAAATACTGTACATCGTTGGTATAAAATTGATGCAATTTAAACTAAAAGGGTATATAAATAAAAAAACCACAAGGCTTAAGCACCTTGTGGTTTTCGAGGTATTTACTTAGATAGCTTCCGCTATTTAAATCCCAATTATTAAAATCGCCTAAAAGTAAGGCAGATGTTGCATTGTCTAATAGTTGTGCTGGTAGGGTAAAGGTTATTTTGTTTGTCATTTTTTTTATATTAGAAATTTAAAAAGAAATATTTCATTATACTTGATGCCAAAAAATTAAAACAGTAATCCTACTAATGTGTAAAGTATATACATTTTATATTTGTTGTAGAAAATAAAGTAATTGCACAAAAAAACCTGCTTATTTTTAAGCAGGCTTCAACTTATTTTTATAGACATCTAAACTGCAAAGCTCTCTCCGCAACCACAACTTCTGCTAGCATTAGGATTATTAAAGAAAAATCCTTTTCCATTTAATCCATCGCTAAATTCAAGCTCAGTATTTACTAGGTATAAAAAACTTTTAAGATCGCAAACAATTTTTATCCCTTTATCTTCAAAAACCTGATCCATTGGTTTTACCTCATTATCAAAATCCATTTTATAGCTAAGGCCACTACAACCTCCACCCACAACACCTACACGTAAAAAATACGATGTGTCATCGGCTACACCAGCATCTGTCATTAATTGGATAACTTTTGCTTTTGCTTTATCGCTAATAAAAATGCTATTTTCAGTTGCTACCATGATAATTCAAAATTACAAAGGCAAAAATCAAAATTGATTTCCCTTGTTTTATATTTTGATTTTTAACTTTTAACTTTCTTAGTGTACTAAACTCTCCTCAAATTTAATAGCCTCTTTACCATTTTTTACACGGTAATCGTTAATAGCTGCTTTAATAGCATCTTCTGCTAATACGCTACAATGTATTTTTACTGGAGGAAGATTTAACTCTTCTACAAAATCCATATTATCTACCGTAAGTGCCTCATCAATACTTTTACCTTTAAGCCATTCTGTAGCTAAACTTGATGATGCTATTGCACTTCCACAACCAAAGGTTTTAAATTTTGCATCGGTAATCATACCTGTTGCATCATCAACCTCTATTTGTAAACGCATAACGTCGCCACACTCTGGTGCTCCTACAAGACCTGTACCTACTGTTTTGCTAGACTTATCTAACGTACCAACATTTTTTGGATTTTGGTAGTGATCGATTACTTTTTCTGAATATGCCATTTTATTTTCGATTTTAGATGTTTAATGTGCGACATTAATAACTTTAAAATGTGAAAAACGGTCGTACATCGTAAATCACAAATCGTACATTTAATGGTGTGCCCACTCAATAGTGCTTAAATCAATTCCTTCTTTATACATTTCCCAAAGCGGACTCATTTCTCTTAATTTTAAAACGGTTTCGCTAATGGCTTTTATAGTGTAATCAATTTCTTCGTCTTTTGTAAAACGGCTAAGCCCAAAACGTAAGCTACTGTGTGCTAAATCATCGCCTAAGCCTAAAGCTTTTAAAACATAGCTAGGTTCTAAAGATGCACTGGTACAAGCACTGCCGCTACTTAATGCAATATTTTTATTAAAGCCCATTAACAACCCTTCGCCCTCTACATGCTTAAAACTAATATTGGTTACATGTGGTAAACGATGCTCTGTACTTCCATTTATATAAGCCTCTTCCAACTTCATTAATTCTGTTTCTAATTTATCTCTCATCACTACAATACGTTTGTTATCGGCTTCCATATCCGTCATGCAAATTTCACATGCCTTACCAAAACCTACAATACCGGGTACATTTAAAGTACCGCTACGCATTCCTCTTTCGTGGCCGCCACCATCTATTTGTGCAGTAACTTTTACTCTTGGGTTTTTACGGCGTACATATAATGCACCAACACCTTTAGGTCCGTACATTTTATGTGCAGTAAAAGCCATTAAATCAATCCCATCTTTATTAACATCAACAGGTATTTTACCTACTGCTTGTGTACCATCTGTAAACACTAAAACCCCGTGCTTACGAGCAATTGCACTAATTTCTTTAATAGGCATTACGGTACCAATTTCGTTATTGGCATACATAATAGCAATTAAAATAGTAGTTGGTTTTATTGCTGCTTCTAGTTCTTTTAAATCAATTAAACCATCAGGTTGTACTTGTAAATAGGTAACTTCTCCGCCCGTTTTTTCAATATGCTTACAAGTATCTAACACAGCTTTATGCTCGGTAGTTGCGGTAATTATATGATTGCCTTTGCTAGCATACATTTCGTAAATACCTTTTATTCCTAAATTATCACCTTCGGTAGCACCGCTAGTAAAAATAATTTCTTTAGGGTCGGCTCCAATTAATTTAGCCACCTGCTCTCTTGCATAATCCACAGCTTCTTCAGCTTCCCAACCAAAGGGATGGTTACGGCTAGCCGCATTTCCGTAGTGGTTTAAAAAGTACGGCGTCATAGCTTCTAAAACTCTCGGATCCATTGGAGTTGTAGAATTGTTATCTAAGTAAATGGGTAATTTCAACATATAATTTATATTCTTTCTTGTATAATGCAAATTTACTACAAAAGGTTCTATTTTAGCTTTTGAAAGAGTTAGATAGTTGCTATTTTACTTATTTCGTAAGTAAAAGTTAATAAATCATCAAAAAACTATGCAAAAAATAGAACACATAGGAATTGCTGTGAAAGATTTGTCAATATCTATACCATTATTTGAAAAACTGTTGAATAGTCAGTGTTATAAGACAGAGTTGGTAGAAAGTGAAAAGGTGAATACTGCATTTTTTAAAACTGGCGAAAGTAAAATTGAGCTAGTGCAAAGTACTACAGCAGATGGTGTAATTGCAAAATATATAGATAAAAAAGGAGAAGGTATGCATCATATTGCCTTTGCCGTAACCGATATTTATGCCGAAATAGAACGCTTAAAAAGTGAGGGTTTTATTTTACTAAACGAAACCCCAAAAAATGGAGCTGATAATAAACTGGTTTGTTTTTTACACCCAAAAAATACCAATGGAGTTTTAATAGAATTATGCCAAGACAAAAAATAATTTATTGATTTTTACTAATAAAAAAAACGATAAGGTTAAGTTACAGCTACCTGTCTTTTATCAAACAATTTTATAAGTAATATGCCGGCTAAAAAACCGCCAACATGTGCTGCATAGGCAACTCCACTGCCGCTACCACTTAATAAAACGCTTACAATTTGAAAGCCTATCCAAACACCTAAAGCCAAATAGGCAGGTATAACAACTATTTGGTAAAGGAAGAGTGCCTTTACTTTTAATTTTGGAAACAATAACATATAACCACCCAATACACCGCTAATGGCACCACTTGCACCAAGGCTTGGTATTATGGAACTTTGTGGTTGAACATAAGTAGAAAAAACATGGCTTAAAGATGCAATGATGCCTGTAATTAAATAAAAAGCTAAAAACCTTCCTTTGCCTAAACGGTGCTCTAAATTATCGCCAAAAATAAAAAGGTATAGCATATTGCCCAATAAATGGCCCCAACCACCATGCATAAACATACTTGTAATTATGGTAAAGTAAACAGGTATTGGCGTAGCATTTAGTCCCGGTATAAAATATTCAATGCCAGAGTTTGGGTCGGTAGAATTTTGCGATTGTGTTATAATATCGTTACCCGTAATAATTTCGGCAGGTACTGTACTAAAAGTATAAGTAAACGAACTATCCCCACTCATTTGTTGAAACAATACCTACACCAAAACGTTTACTGCTATTAATACATAGGTAACATATGGTCTTTGTGTTATTGCACTATTATCATCTCCAAGGGGCATTAACATAATTATATATTTTTAGTTAAGATAAGGATTTTCTACTTTTTCCTCACCAATGGTGGTTGTTTCTCCATGGCCACTATAAACTATAGTTTTGTTAGGTAAAACCAACAGCTTTTCTCTTATATTTTTAATCAACTCGTCATAATTTCCCCCTGGCAAATCTGTACGGCCAATACTTCTATTAAACAATACATCTCCGCCTATTAAAAACCCTTGTGCCTTGTTATAAAAACAAATATGTCCGGGGCTGTGTCCAGGCGCTTCAATAACCAGTAATTCATCTTTACCAATAGTTACCACATCGCTTTCTTTTAAAAAGAGAAGTTGGCCTGTGTAATTATCAAATGGCAAATCATACATAAGGCCACTTGTTGGTGCAAAAGCTAAAACTTGCTCTTCGTTTTTATGTATTTGTGGCGTTAAACTATACATTTCGGCTACATATTTATTACCAAAAACATGATCTAAATGGCAATGGGTATTTAGTAAGTGTATTACCGTTAAATTATTGTCTTTAATAAATTGTGTAAGCTCCTCTTTTTCGGCACCAAAGTAACAGCCGGGGTCAATAATAGCACATTGGTTAAACTCGTTGTAAAGTAAATACGTATTTTCTTGTATAGGACTGAAAACAAAAGACTTAATTTTTAACACAGGCTTTAAATTTTGATGGTTTTAGTTTAATAGAAATAAACTATTTTTAAGTATTAATTATACCGCAATTTAAGCGGCTACTACAAAAGTAAATGATAATACAACAGGATAATTCTATAACAATGAAAGATTTAAAAAATACAATTCCCAATTACGTTTGTATAAAACATGAACAAAACAAGTTTATATCGATGATAACCAATGATAAGAATATTTTTACTAATAAAAGATTAGTACTTATTTGTTCCTATTTGCTTTTTGCCTTTTGTCTTTTGCCTTTTTTAAGTAGTGCTCAAGTAAATAGTGTAGAGTTTGGAAAGAATAGAGTGCAGTACAAAAAATTTAAGTGGCAGTATTATCAAACTAGCAATTTTAATGTTTACTTTAACGAAGGAGGTGCGGCGTTAGCACAATATGTACTGCAAGTTGCCGAAAAAGAATTACCACAAATTGAAACGGCTGCAGAGTATAGTTTACAACGAAGGACAAATATAATTTTGTACAATAACTACCACGATTTTCAACAAAGTAATATTGGTCTTGGGCAAGAGTGGCAAAATACCAGTGGCGGTACTAAATTGGTAAATAATAAAATTGTACTATACTTTGATGCAGACCATAAAAAATTAAAAACTCAAGTAAGAGGTGGCATTGCTCGTGTGCTTACCGATAATAAATTATTTGGCGACGACCTTGCAGAAATTGCTAGTAACCAAGCTTTACTAGACTTACCCAAATGGCTTACCGATGGATACATTAGCTATCTGGCAGAAAGATGGAGTACCGAAAAAGATGACGACTTAAAAAGTGAAATACTAAGTAGTAATTACAAAAACTTTTATCAGTTTACTTTTGAAAAGCCAGAAATTGCTGGCCATGCTTTTTGGTATTATATAGATGAATTATATAAAAAAGAAAACACTACGTATTTGCTTTATTTAGCTACACAATATAAAAGTATGAATAAGGCATGCATACAAGTCTGTAAAAAAAGTTTTAAAGAAGTATTGAGCGATTTTATGGAGTATCAAGATGAGAAATATAATAACGATATAAACAGACGCAAGCCATACCCAAAAGGAAGTGTTGTTGACGGATTTGATATAAATAAGCGTTTAAACTATTTTAGATTTAATGTAAACCCCATTAAAAAAAATAATAGTTATGTAGTAACGCAATTTAAGAAAGGAATTGTACGAGTAATTTATAATGATGGAGATGTAAATAAAACATTAGTAAAATTTGGTAGTAGAACCTACCAAAATGAAATGAACCCAAACTATCCTTTAATGGCCTGGGATAATAAGGGTACTCGTATTGCAGTAGCCTATGCAAAAGAAGGAACTTTACAATTTTTTGTGTACGATAATGTTACAAAAGTTAAGCCTATTAAAATAGATTTAACCAAACTATTTGACCAAATACAGGATATGAAATACAGTAGCGATAGCCGTAAAATGCTTATTACTGCTGTAAAAAATGGCCATACCGATATTTTTATTTTAGATTTATTGAAAGAAAAAGTTGAACAAATTACCAATGATGTGTATGATGATATGGATGCATCGTTTGTTGCATTCCCGGGTAAATCGGGAATAATTTTTAGTAGTAACAGACCTACTGCTAATGCAAAAAGCGATAGTACTACCTTACCAAGTGATAATAGGTACAACGTATTTTTAATTACCAACTTTGGCGATAAGCCAGAACTTAATCAACTATCGCAACTTAGTAACTTAAAATATGGTAATGCTAGGTTTCCGATGCAATACAACGTAAACCATTTTACGTTTGTAAGCGATGAAAATGGTATTGGTAACCGCTATGCCGGATTTTTTACTACAAAAGCCGAAGGCTTAGATACCTTAGTTTTAATTGGAGATGATATTTTACGTAACCCAAGTGCCAAGGAAGTAGATAGCACTTTATTAGCCTATAAAAAAACAGATGTAGATAGTATTGCAGTGGTAGCAGTAAGTAGTGATAGTGCTTATATTTTTCCCCTAACTAATTACCAAAGCACACTTGGCGAAACAAGAATTGCTGGAGATAATAATCAAGTAAGTGAAGTAACAAGACAAAGTGATGAAAAGATTTTGTACAAATTAAAAATTAATGATGATGTTTTAAGAAGGCGAAATATGGGATCAAAACCAACAGCCTATCAAAAAAGATTAATAGATGAATATACCGCTGCCGAAGCTGGAAAAAATATGCAGCTTATTTCAGAGGATAAATTAAATGCTGCTGATACTGCAAAAAATATAGAAGATATTTTTCAAACAGAATTTTCCAATGAAAAAACCGACAGTTCCATTATAGGCAAAATTTTTGACGCTAAAGAAATGGTTAACGAAAGTGTTTTAAAAAAGGGAAAACTATTTGTTTACAAACCACAAAAGTGGGGTGCAGATGCTGCTTCAACTACCTTTAATAATAATGTTTTAATAAATAGATTTCAACCCTACAATGGAGGAGCCGGACCAGTACGCTTAAACTCTGGCACACCACTTAGTGGACTAATACGCTTAGGTACAACTGAATTAATGGAAGATGTTAGAGTAACAGGTGGGTTTAGATTTGGCACCAATTTAAAAAGTAATGAATGGTTAATGAGTTATCAAAATTTACGTAGAAGAATTGATTGGGGATTAACTTATTACCGTAGCTCACAGGAAGTAAACTTTGGTGGTTCCCCAGGTAAACAATTAACAAATTTGTACCAAGGAAATATTGCTTACCCATTTGATAATAATAAAAGTATTCGTTTTACAACAGGTATACGATCCGATAATTTTGTTTTAAGTTCAGTAGATAGAACTACCGCTGCAATTGATAATGAAAAAACACTTTATTCGGTTACACATTTAGAGTATGTGTATGATAACTCTCAAAACCCTGCATTGAATATTTGGCATGGCTTACGCTACAAGGTTTATGTTGATTGGAATTCGCAAATAAATAAATTGGTAAATGTAGATGGCCCACAAACCTTTAATGTTGGTTTTGATGCTAGATATTATTACCCTATTTACCGCAATTTTATTTGGGCTGGTAGAGCCTCTGGTGATTTTAGCTTTGGTAATCAAAAACTATTGTATTATTTAGGTGGAGTTGATGGGTGGGCAATGTTTGGTCCTAATGAAAAATTAGATGCAAACGGTAATTTAAAAAAGTATAGATATTTTAATCAAAATAATACACCAGCTAACGACCAAACTTATGCTTTTGAGAGCCTTGCCGTAAATATGAGGGGCTTTATACAAAATGTAGCTAACGGAAATAATGCTTTAGTGCTTAATAGTGAATTTAGATTACCCGTATTTTCTACCCTATTTAACAGACCTTTTAATAATAAATTTATAAGAGATTTTCAATTAACGCAGTTTATAGATTTGGGCACTGCTTGGAATGGTACATATAACAATCTATCTAGACCTATTATAACAGTAACAGACCCTAATAACCCAGCCATTGTAGTAAAACAAAAAGTTGGTGGTGTAGGGCCATTTGCCGGTGGGTATGGTTTTGGTGCTAGAAGTAGTTTATTAGGCTACTTTGTAAAGCTTGATGCAGCATGGACAATGAAAGGCTTTTTTAGAGGCAAACCACAATTGTATTTAGCCTTGGGTGTAGATTTTTAAACGTTTCTTTTTACTATATTAGATTGCCTGCTTTACATAAGTGGGCATTTTTTTTATAACTAGATAAATTAAATAAAATAACCCTGTTATAATAAAAGTTAGGCCCCAGGTTCGTAAATAAATAATTTATTTTATAGTGCCAATCATTTTTTCCAATGCTGTTAAATGTATCTTAAAAGATTTTTCACCCAGTTTTGTAATACTATAGGTTGTGTTGGTTTTACGGCCAATAAAACCCTTTTGTACTTTTATAAAAGCACTTTCTTCTAGCGTTTTTATATGACTAGCCAGGTTACCATCGGTAATATCTAATAACTCTTTTAACTCATTAAAATTTAATTCAGCATTTACAACTAAGGCACTCATTATACCTAGTCGTATTCTACTATCAAAAATTTTATTTAAGTTTTCTATTAAATTCATTTGCCACAGACCCCTGAAGGGGCTTTAGTTTATAATAATTTATAATTTTTTACTAAACTCACTATTCACCACTCACCGCTCATACATATACCACATAACTAGTCCATAAATTATATGCAATACCCCAAAACCCATTGCCCAAAAATATAAGCCATAGCCAACAAACCAACAGTTTATAATACCTATTACAATCTGGCAATAGCCTAGGTACCTAATTTCGCCCAATGTATATTTACTAGCATTAACCAATGCCAAGCCATAGAAAATTAAACAACCAGGAGCAATTAAACCATAGTTACCAAACTGCATTTGTTTAAATAAATATATAGCACCTGCAAACATGGGTACTGCTACGTTAATTAGCAAACGTTTAGAGGTAGAACCCCATAACGGAATCATATTTTTTTTACTACGCAAATAGGTAAACAAAAAAGAAAAGAGTAATGCCGCACAAAAAGTAATTGCAGCCACCTGAAACAATTTATGGCCCATAAAATCTTGCAACGTTTCCGAACCTATTCCTTTAACAATAGCTTCTCTGTACCCTGACGGGCCCCCATTATCGGTAATAATACTATTTGCAAGCCATGCCCCAATTAAGGCACATGTGCCAGCAGCAATACCACTTAAGCCGCTTAAGCTAATGAAACGACTACTACGCTCCATCATTTGTTTTATTTGTTGTATGTCTTGTAAAGACTGTTGTTGCTCATTCATAAAAAAGCACTTTGAAATACAAAGTACGATATAGATTTTGACTTATACAAATTATTTTTTGGGTCTAAGCCAACAATGGACAGAGAAACATAAAGATGGAAAATTAAAATCTATTCGTGGTGATGGGTTAATAATGTTTGTAGGCTTTGCAAAAAATAGTTTGCCAAAAAATTGAAAGCATAAATATGTATGGTGCACGTGCAAACACTAACAGTAAACACTTTAATGATCAGGTAGAAATGTATTTAAAGTAATAAACAAAAAGTATAAGTTTGGATAAAAAAGAGCTTTATAGAAGGGCGGAGAGGGTTTATCATCCGAATTAAAACTGAGCCACTACTGACATAATCTTTTCACAAGCTAATTTTATCTCCTCCTCACTAATAGTTAACGGTGGTGCTATACGCAAACAATTACTAGCAAACAAAAACCAATCAGTAAAAACACCTTCTGTAATTAATGCATCAATTATTTTCTTATTTGTTTCAAAATCTTTAAAGTATACCGCAATCATTAATCCACAGGCATTTACTTTATCTATCTCTAGGGGTCTTGACGGTTTAGAACCGTCTGACCCCTTTGTTAGCAACGAAACAAATAATTCTCCTTTTCTTTTTACAGCATCAATTAATTTTTCATCTAACAATACATTAAATGCAGCTAAACCAGCAGCACAACAAACGGGGTGCCCTCCAAATGTATTGATATGTCCTAGCACAGGATTATGCGATAAGGAATCCATTATTTTTTTATCGGCTACAAAAGCTCCTAAGGGCATGCCGCCGCCTAACGCTTTACCCAATAACAAAACATCTGGTACAATATCAAATTGTTCAAAAGCCCAAAGTGTTCCGTTTCGGCCAAAGCCACATTGTATTTCATCTAAAATTAAAAGCGTACCAGTTTCAGTACATTTTTTACGTAATGCTTTTAGCCAATTATTTTGTGGTATTAGTACTCCAGCTTCGGCCTGCACTGTTTCGGCAATTACACAAGCGGTTTGTGTAGTTATATTTTCTAACCCTTCAAACGAATTATAATTAAGTTGCATGGTGTTGGGCAATAATGGTCTAAAAGCATTTCTCCAATACTCATCACCCATAATACTTAATGCACCTTGTGTGCTACCATGATAACTATTTTTAAACGAAATTATTTGTGTCCGCTTGGTAAAGCGTTTGGCTAATTTCATGGCGCCTTCGGTAGCCTCACTCCCACTTGCGGTAAAAAATACGGAGTTTAAAGTTGCTGGTAAATGTTTAGTTAATACAGTTGCATAGTGGACTTGAGGACTTTGTACCAACTCTCCATAAACCATAATGTGTAAATATTCATCGGCTTGCTTTTTTATGGCTTCTACAACCTTTGGATGTTTATGCCCAATATTACAAACACTAATTCCTCCAATTAAATCAATATATGCTACCCCATTTACATCATACAATTTGCAACCTTCGGCTTTTACAATTTCTAATGCTAAAGGTGCTTCGGAAGTTTGCCCTATGTGTTGTAAAAAAAGTTGGCGATTGGTCATGCGGCAAAATTAGTTAAATAACCGCAGAGGCGGAGAGACGCAGAGAAAAGCCACTGCGTTTTTCCGCCTCTGCGTGAAAATATGGTACCATAAAAACTAACTCCTCTCCTCCCAAATCATAGACAAATGCACAATAGTTTCTGCAGCTTTTGCCATATCTTTTGTACCCACCCACTCCAATTTACTGTGTATATTTTGCATACCAGTAAAAATATTGGGGCAGGGCATTCCCATATAACTTAATCGGCTACCATCTGTACCACCACGTATGCTATCATTGGTAACCGTTAGTCCTGCTCGTTCAATAGCTTCTTTGGCATAGGCTGCCACTTGAGGATATTGCACTAGTATATCTTTCATGTTTCTATATTGCTCTTGTACACTATATTCCATGGTTGCACCAATATGTTTTGCAATAACATCTTCTGTAATTTTCTTAAGCCTTGCATGGTGGTTTGCTAACTCAGCTGTTACAAAATCTCTTACAATAAATTGTATGGTAGTTTTTTCTGAAATACCATTTACAGCTACTGGATGCACAAAACCTTCTCTACCTTCGGTAGTTTCTGGGCTCCACTCATTTGTAGGCAATGCAGCTAAAATTTCGCCAGCAATTTTTAATGCATTTACTAATTTATTTTTTGCATAACCTGGGTGAGTAATTACACCATTAATTGTAATAGTACTTCCATCGGCACTAAAGGTTTCATCTTCAAAACTTCCAGCTTCGCCACCATCTAAGGTATAACCAAAACTTGCTCCTAGTTTTTGCATATCAATCTTTGCAGTGCCTTGTCCTACTTCCTCATCTGGTGTAAATAAAATTTTAATATCCCCATGTTTTACTGCTGGGTTTTGTATAAAAAAGAGTGCCGCTTCCATTATTGCAGTTACACCTGCTTTATCATCTGCACCCAACAAGGTTAAACCACTTGCAGTAATTACACCATGATTTATGTGTTGCTTTAAATAAGGAGAATTAGCAAGGGTAAGCACTTGCGAAGAATCATCTGGCAATATAACATCATTTCCATCATAATATCGATGGTAAATAGGCTTAACATTTGTTCCGCTACAATCTGGTGCTGTATCTACATGGCTACAAAAACAAATAGCTGGCATATTACCTTTTGTACTATTGCTAGGTATAGTAGCATAAACATAACCATACTCATCGGTTGTGGCGTTAGTAATGCCCATTCCTAAAAGTTCTCTTTGCAATAATTTACTTAAATTTTTTTGCTTTTCGGTAGTAGGGTGTTTTGCACTTGTAGGATCGCTTTGTGTATCTATTTGTACATACCTAATAAAGCGTTCGGCTACTTGATCGGGGCTAATTTTTATCATAAAATAAAATTAGGAATTAAAAATTAGGAATTAAAAATTTTATTCAGCCGCACCTGCCTTTGCCGGCAGTCAGGTCGACGGTACCAAAATAAAAAAGCAGTTCACTTTCGTAAACTGCTAAAATTATCTTTCTAATTTTTTATCAGTTAATAGAAACTAATTCAATATCAAATACCAAATCTTTACCTGCCAATTCATGATTAGCATCTAAAACTATAATATCTTCCTGTACCTCTACCACTACAACTTGCACTGGATGGCCATTTTGGTCGGTAAGTGTTAACGGCATACCAGGTTCTAAAACCATATCGGCAGGCACATTTGTTTTAGGAAATTGAATGATAGCTTCAGGATTAGTTTCTCCATAGGCTTCTGCAGCAATAATTGTAACCGTTTTTTTATCGCCAATTGCCATACCTGGCAGAGCAGCATCAAAACCTTTTATCATTTGTCCAGCTCCAATAGTAAAACCCAAAGGATCTCTACCATTACTGGAATCAAATTGTTCTCCGGTTGTTAATTTACCTGTGTAATGTACAGTTACATTATCTCCATTTTTTGCAATACTCATGTTAATTTTTTTATTAGTCAATTAATTTTTATTATTCAACTTCATTAGTAAATGCAACACAATTAAAACACACCTTTTTAAATCAGATTATTTTAATCAATCTTGTACATCACTTCAATTCTTAACGTCAGTGTTAGATGCACAACTGTTCTGAACTTATAAAATTTGAGCAAATTTAGAAGAATTAGCAAAATCATTCAAAAAAAATTTAGCATCTTTACTATATGAAAAAAGCTTCTATTTTTCTTTGTTTAGTATTTTTTAGCCTATTTGCTTTTTCTCAAACAGCTACCAAATCAAAAATTATTACTGGTGCCGATAGAATGGAAGTTTATCTCCCTTTACTTAAAGGCAAAAATGTAGCTGTTTTTGCAAACCAAACAAGTATTGTAGGCTATACACATTTGGTAGATACCTTACTTAAAAGCGGGATAAAAATTGTAAAAATATTTGGTCCAGAGCATGGCTTTAGAGGCACTGCCGATGCTGGTGAACATGTAACAAATGCAGTAGATAAAAAAACAGGCATACCTGTTATTAGCCTTTATGGCGATCATAAAAAACCAACGGCAGATGATGTAAAAGATGTAGATGTTTTATTATTTGATATACAAGATGTGGGTGTACGCTTTTATACATTCATATCATCTTTACAATATTACTTAGAAGCTGCATTAGAATTTCACAAACCTTTATTGATTTTAGACAGGCCAAACCCCAATGGTTTTTATGTGGATGGCCCTGTGTTAAATATGAAGTTTAAAAGTTTTGTTGGCATGCAACCTGTGCCGATTGTGTATGGTATGACGATTGGCGAATACGCTATGATGCTTGCAGGCGAAAAATGGTTATCGCCACAAGCCAATGCTATTAACAGTTACAACACAACCACTCAACCAACCAACGATACTCCATTTCATTTCTTAGTAATTAAATGCAAAGGCTACGATCATGCTAGTAAATATGTTTTACCGGTAATGCCATCCCCAAATTTAAAAAGTATGCAAGCCATATATATGTACCCAAGCACTTGTTTTTTTGAAGGTACAGTTTGTAGTGAGGGCAGAGGAACCGATTATCCTTTTCAACTATTTGGTCACCCCACTTTACCCCAAAAATTATATAAATTCACACCAATGCCCAATGCTGGTGCTAAAAGCAGTAAATGCTTTTATCAACAATGTTATGGATGGTTTGTAAATGGCTCTGCTGAGGAAGTACTCAAAAAAATAAATAACAACATTCAATTAAGTTATTTTTTAACCGCCTATAAATTATTTCCAGGCAAAGATTCCTTTTTTTTGAAAAATAATTTTATTAATAAGCTAGCAGGTAATGATAGTTTTGCTTTACAAGTAAAACAAAAAAAGACCGAAGCTGAAATAAAAAAAAGCTGGCAGACAGATTTAACAAAGTTTAAAGCCATTCGTAAAAAATATTTATTATACAAAGATTTTGAATAGTTATAAATAAGCCACTTTTTAGTATACTCAAATACATTTCTAAAAGAAGATAATTTTTATTTATAACAAGGGATGCCTAAAAGAAATTTAAGTATGCCGCAATTGTTAGCTGGTATTACAGTTCATTTTACAGTAATCTAAATTAAGCCCTTAACTGTTAACTTTGCTTTCTTAACCTATTGAAGCACTTTAATGAAAGAGTACAAAGACTTACGTATTATTTTTATGGGCACACCCGAATTTGCAGTTGCATCGATTGATGCGTTAGTAAAAGCAGGTTGCACTATTGTTGGCATAGTTACTGCACCAGACAAAACTGGGGGCAGAGGAATGCACTTACAGCAAAGCGCTGTAAAAAAATATGCTATTGATAATGATTTATTTATTCTGCAACCAGAGAAATTAAAAAACCCTGAATTTTTAGCACAATTAAAATATTTAAGAGCCGATTTGCAAATTGTTGTAGCTTTTAGAATGTTGCCCGAAGTTGTTTGGAGTATGCCACCAATGGGCAGTGTAAATTTACATGGTAGTTTATTACCACAATACCGTGGTGCTGCACCCATTAACTGGGCCGTTATTAATGGCGAAAATGAAACGGGTGTAACCACCTTTAAATTAAAACATGAAATAGATACGGGTGATATTTTATTACAAGAACTTTTTGCCATAGGCGAAAATGATACTGCAGGAGATGTACATGATAGAATGAAAGAAATTGGAGCACAACTTTTAGTAAAAACTGTAAAAGGCTTAGCCGATAAAACGTTAAAAGAAACGCCACAACGTTCAACTCTCAACTCTCAACGCTCAACTCTAAAACATGCTCCTAAAATTTTTACGGAAACATGCAAAATAGATTTCACCAAAACAGTGAATGAAGTTCACAATTTAATCAGAGGCCTATCTCCTTTTCCTGGTGCATTTACTTTTTTTGATGGAAAAGTACTTAAGATTTTTAAAGCCGATATTATTCGCCAAGATGACATTAAACCTCTAGGTGTTTACCAGACCGATGAAAAAACATTTTTACATTTTACTTGCTCCAACGGCTTAATACAAGTTAAAGAACTACAATCAGAAGGTAAGAAAAAAATGACTGTTGAAGAATTTTTACGAGGCTACAGGTTTACACCGATGTGATATAATAAATAAGTCGACTTTTTTCTATCGGCAACGTGCCTGCTAGTAGGCAGGTACCATCTAAGATTTCAACGTAGTCCTTTGGATTACTTATTAAATCAAGATGGTATTAAAAAATAAAAAAGCCACAATATTTAATTGCAGCTTTTTATACGCTATCATGTAGTTACTTCATTTTTAATTTTTCCAACACTGCTTTACTTAGTGCAGCCTTTGGTACAATAAGGCTAATTGTATTTATAGCAAAATACCCTTCCGATACATTTATAAAACCATGGTTTGGCCCTATATCTCCCCAAGAATTTTTTACATTAAAAAAAGATTTGCCTTCTTTATTTTTACCCATACCAACAATGTGCATTAAATGATCATCTTGTGTTGTTAGGTTTTCAAAAAGACGTTGTCTTTCTTCTGCATCCCATTTACCTTCTGTAGCATTCCCTGTAACAAATTGTGCCTTTTTCAAATTACCCATATCCATCTTATTCATATTAATTGCAACGCCAATTTTTTGCATAAACCCATCATTACTCACATCGGCATCCCATAAAACACTATACCCTTTATTAAGTGCATCTTTGGTAAGTTGCATCATTTCGTCTAAAGGCAAGTTATAATATGCCCCATTACTAAAATTATCAGGCACTTGTAAAATAAAGGGCTTGTAGTAAGGGTGATCTGTAAAAGAAGTTATGTTAACATAATCATCAGCGTTAAACTTTAAAATGTTACTAGCAAATGTTTTGGGCGTATACTCCTTTCCATCATAAATAAATTTAGATGGTGCTACCCCTAACTCTGTATCTAAAATACGTTCAAAACCAGTATCCCAATTTTCTGGAATTATTTTTAATCCAATAATACTATCTAAGTAACCCTTTAAGCTAGTAATTAATTTTACATGGTTATGTTCAGCTATTATAGTTGGTGCGTCGCTAGATTTAACTTCGGAAATTGGCTTTGTTTCAGTGGTAACCTTACTAGCAAATTTAGAAGGTATGTTGCTAGTAGCAGGTTTTGCTCCGCTATAAATAGCTTCTGGAATTGCACCATATTTTACAATTGCGTTAATTAAATCATGCCCTAAACCTCCTTCACTAAATTGAGTGCGGCCTTGTCGTAAAATATAATTTTTAGCTTTATCTAAATAGGTATTCCTTACCGAATACATTTCACTTAAATCAAAAGTGCCTAAATTATTTTTTACACACTGGCTTTCCACTAAAGATGTTCCAGAAAAACACCAACAAGTACCTGTTATTCCTTGATTTTTTATATCGGTAACTGGTACTATTTTTACGTCTACAAAACTTTCTGTAGTCTTTTTTCTTTGCTCAACTTTTTCAATTTTTGCTTTTTCTGCATTTGCTTTTTGCAAAGCTGGGTTTCCAGCTTCTACATCGGTTTGTGCATACCCATAAAAACTAAAAAATCCACCAACTAAACACCATACAATTTTTTTCATTTTTTTTATTTTGAATAATTAATAGTGCAATCAAACTGATTTTCGACAACACCTAACTCACTAGCTGCGGCATTACTTATACGCAAAACTATACCCGAATTTTGTTTTATATCGGGTATTAAATCAAGCACTTTTGCATAAATAATTTTACCGTTGGCATTATTTGTAATTTTTGCAATGGAGCCTTGTACAGCGCTATTGTGTAAGCAATAATATTTTCCATCATTCCAACCGCTAGTACTTTTAAATACAGCAGCAGTGCCATTTTCTTTGGTTACTTCCCAACCTTCTTTTGTATCAAATGCGGTTTTAAAGAAACCGCCATCAAACCCAGTACCTATAGTTTTTACACTTACTGTTGTAGCAATGGGTTTTATTTCATTTGCAGGTTCTATTTTTTTAACTTCTATTACTTTAGGTGTTTCAATTACTGGGTTTTTAACTTCCTCGGGAGCTACTTCTTTTTTAACGATAGTTACAGCTTTACTATTAGTACCTGAATAACCTACAATAATTTTTGCACCTTCACTTAAGTCATCTACTGTTAAACTGTTCCATTTTTTAATATCTGCTATAGAAACATTATATTTTTTACTTACACCATATAAAGTTTCTTTTGAGGCTACACTATGGTAGATAGCTTCGCCATTTGGCTTCACACTTGGTGTATTTTTTGGAATAACCGTTTCAGTTTTTATAATGGGTTGTTGAGCTACTATTGGTGTACCTTCTTTAAAAAGCACTTTTAAAACTTGACCAATAGTTAATCCTTTTTCGTATTCTAAATTGTTGTAATTAGCTAATTCTCGTCCATTAATATTGTACAAACGACCAATGCTGCTATAACTTTCTTTTGGGGCTACGGTATGATTAATTATTTTTTCTTGTGCCATAGCAAAAAATGGCAGCAAAAATAGGAGACTAAATAATTTCTTCATTATGTAATTATTAAGTAACAAAGATGCAATATTTTGTTGATTTTAACACTTAATTACTTGTTAAGAATTCTCCACACTTTTAAATAGTAATTAATACAGTATTATTAAATAATTCAGCCAATCACAGTCATAAATTTTCAAAAAAAGGCCGAGTATTTATTTTAGCTTTATATTTTTTACTTAAGTAACTATATATAGTTTTCAAAAATAGTTGATAAGGTAGGCAATAAGTTATGGATACGTAAATGGCATGAGTAGGCCGCTATCAAAACAAATAGTTCACTAAAATTTAGATAAGAAAAATAGTGTTGTACTTCTACCCCTTATACTTCTTTACAATTACACTTGCATTATGGCCACCAAAACCAAACGTATTGCTAAGTGCTGCATTTACAGTTTTGTGTTGGGCTTTATGGAAAGTAAAGTTTAGCTTGGGGTCAAGCTCGGGATCGTCGGTAAAGTGGTTTATAGTTGGGGGTATAACATCTTTATAAACCGCCATTATACAAGCTAAGGCTTCTAAAGCACCGGCTGCACCAAGGCAATGGCCTGTCATACTTTTTGTACTGCTTATGTTTAAGTTGTAAGCATGGTCGCCAAAAACGTTTAGTATAGCTTTTGTTTCGGCAATATCACCCAGTGGGGTGCTTGTGCCATGTACATTTATATAATCAATTTGGGTAGGTTGCATATTAGCATCTTTCAATGCTACTTTCATTACATTATTGGCACCTAAACCCTCGGGGTGTGGGGCTGTAATATGATGAGCATCGGCAGTTGCACCACCACCAGCAATTTCGCAATAAATTTTTGCACCTCGGGCAAGGGCATGCCCAAGACTTTCCAACACTAGGGCACCACTACCTTCTCCCATAACAAATCCATCTCTATCTTTATCAAATGGGCGGCTTGCTGTTTTAGGGTCGTCGTTTCTTTCGCTAAGTGCTTTCATAGCATTAAAGCCTCCCATTCCACTTGCACTTATGACCGCTTCACTACCCCCAGTAAGTACAATATCGGCTTTGCCTAAGCGTATTACATCAAACGAATCTATAATGGCATTAGTACTACTTGCACAAGCAGACACAACAGCATAGTTTGGCCCTCTAAATCCGTGGCGCATAGATATTTGCCCTGCGGCAATATCCAAAATCATTTTTGGAATAAAGAAAGGATTAAAACGTGGTGTACCATCGCCAGAGGCAAAGTTTATTACCTCTTCTTGAAAAGTAATTAGCCCACCAATTCCGCTTGCGAAAATTACGCCTACTCTATCGGCATCAACATTTTCTTTGGTAATGCCAGCATCTTTTACTGCTTCATCGCTTGCTATTAAAGCAAACTGACAATAACGATCCATTTTTCGGGCTTCTTTTCTATCTAAATACGTGGTGGGGTCAAAATCTTTAACCTCACAGGCAAACCTAGTTTTAAACTTGCTGCAATCGAATTGTTTAATGTCATCGCACCCACTTACACCATCTTCCAAAGCTTGCCAATACTCGGCTACACTTTTACCTAATGGAGTAAGGGCACCTAATCCGGTTACTACAACTCGTTTTAAATCCATAAAATTTGCCTGTGATCGTTAATAGTTTTTAATTACTTAGCGTGCTCCTCCAAGTAAGTATTAGCTTGGCCAACAGTAGTTATGGTTTCAGCTTGTTCATCGGGAATAGAAATATTAAATTCCTTTTCAAATTCCATAATTAATTCAACGGTGTCCAAACTATCGGCACCTAAATCATTTGTAAAAGAAGCTTCTGGAGTTACCTCTGCTTCATCTACCCCTAATTTGTCAACAATAATTTTCTTTACTCTTGTTGCAATGTCTGACATGATAATAAAATTTAGTTTTTACTAACGCAAAAATATACTTTTTGCAATAAACACAAAGAAATATATAAGAATGAAAAAAAGCACCCGAAAATGGGTAATTTTTCAAAAAAAATGTATATTGTAAATCCTACTAGCCTCAACTTACCAAAAAACTAAACAATTTGTTATGGCCTTAAAGCAAATAGACCACGGTACAAAGGAGTATGAGCAAATGGTAAATTTGCGTAACGATATGCTACGCCGCCCTTTGGGCTTAACTTTTACACCCGATGAACTGGCTAAAGAGAAAGAAGATATATTAATTGGGGCCTTTGACGAAGACCAAATTTTGGCCTGCTGTTTACTCACAAAAACTGATAACAAAACGCTTAAATTACGCCAAATGGCAGTGCAAAATAATTTACAAGGAAAAGGTATTGGTGCAAGCCTTATGAACTTTGCCGAAACCTTAGCTAGAGATAAAGGGTACAAAAAACTAATGATGCATGCCCGTAAAAATGCCATGGGCTTTTATGAAAAATTAGGCTACAAAGCTACCGGAAATGAGTTTGAAGAAGTTACTTTGCCACACTATGTAATGGAGAAAAAACTTTAATAAAATAGTAGTAAGTAATTAGTCTTTAGTATTCAGATTATAGTATTTGAAATGAATTAAACAATAAATAGCATAACTTTAATAAACAAAATACCTTGTCTTAACTACTCTCTACTTTCTACTCCCTATTTGCCTTTTATTTTTTCCTTAAATAATCTTCTAGCTTCATGCTCAGCATCGCCATCAAATGCTTCTTTAGGAACAATAAAAAAACTACGGCTGTTAAAATACAAATGAAAAAAATGTGGGCTCTCCATAAACGTACTAAATTGTTGCCAAGGCCATCCTTTTCGGCCTCTTTCATTTTCTAAAGCAAACTCATCTTCGTTAATAATAGCTTTAAACGTATCCTGAAAAGTTTGTGCTTTTCTATAAATCATTTTTGGTAGTAAAAACCAAAATAAAATCATTAAGGAAAACCACAAAATTGCACTTACTAAAAAGGCTAGTGGTGTTATTTTTTTAAAGAAAAAAAGTGCAGCAGATACTATTGAAAATACATTTACCAATATCATCATTATTTTTATTTCTTTACGAGTAATAAAATGATAACGTAAGGCTTGTAAAACTTTCCCTTTATTGTACGTAAAATAATTAGATATCATGGTACAAAGATAAATAGTAGATGGTGGAATCTTGCTCTAATTTTTCATTTATTACATTGCCGCCGTTTAGCAAAATTGTGTTATTTAATTTGCTTTTGGTGTTTTCAATTCTTTTTCACTAACACTCCATTGCCCTAAATTTTCGCCTTTGGTGCCAATAAAATCAACTTTTAAAACCCTTTCTTTTGCTTTACCTGTAACACTTACTTTGCCAAAATTTTGTTTTTCATCTAATCCAAATACTCTAGCAATATTATTTTTTTCGGGGCCACTAAATTTGTGTGTACCGCTTGTATAGGGCGATACAGTTACATCATACAACGGGTATGTTCCATTTCTTTCTTGCTTAATTACTTCGCTATGGTGCCTATCGCCTGTAAAAAATAATACGCCATTAATTTTATTATCAGTAATTGTTTTCATTAACATACTATAATCAACGGGGAAACTTCGTACACAATCATAAGGGCTATAAGGATTTAATACCTGACTTCCCGTTGCTATAATTTTAAAGGTTCCACTACTAGTGGCCAATGCATTTTGCAACCAACGCAACTGTTCATCTCCATACATTCTTTTTTGTGTGTTTGGTTGTCCATTTATACTATCGGGTAAATTATCAGCATCTCTAAAAAAACGATCATCTAATAAAAAGAAATCAACATCGCTAAAACTAAATTTAGTGTACACCCCTTTCCCATTTTCGCCATAGCTGGGGTTAAGCCAATAGTTTTTAAATACTTCTCTACTTTCGTCCTTAAATACAAAACTACTGTTGCCATCATTCGGCCCAAAATCATGGTCATCCCAAATGGCGTATTGCGGCATACTTGCCCAAAATTTTTGAAGTATTGGCAAACTTCTATCTCTACTTGCTCTATAAATTAAACCCCATGGTGTAAAATAATCAACCTCTCTGGTGTACCAATTATCGCCCAACCACAAATGAAAATTTGCCGGTGTATTTGCCATTGTTTCAAATATAGAAGAGTCGCCACCGTAGGGCTTTCCTGGTCTATCAAAAATAGGCTCGTTAAAGTAGGAGCAGCTGCCTGTTAAAAAACTAAAGTCCGGTGCTGGTTTTCTAAACTGCCAAAGTTCTTTGGTAGTAAATTGTGTTGGGTAGTTTGTTTTAATGGGTTTGCCATCAATTAGTAAAGTGTAACTATACGTTTTATTCATTTCAAGGCCATTCAATTCTATTTTAAGTGGATTAAAATCTTTACCTAATTCACCCGTATATTTTTTTAGTTGGGGGATGCCGCCTGCCATAGTATAATTTACGGCAACAGCTTTCACATTTGGTGTAACTTCTACCCAAATACTAGCATTACGCAACTCCACATTACCAGCCCAAGGGCCACTAACAATAACGTTTTTTTGTTGTGCAAATAAAGTTGTTGATACGATTAAAAATAAAGCAACAAATAGTTTTTTAATTGGCATAAATTTGAAATTGAATATTCGTAAAGATACAAACAAAGTCTATTTTTTTAAGTTGATGCTTTTGTTATCTTTTTAACACTATACTAGCCGAACGTTACAATAAGCAAGGGGATGTATATAAAGAGGCATTAGCCTATGGTATAGCAGATAAGACGTATGGCAGCAATTATGTAATGGGTAGCACAAGTGGAATAGATTTATTGTACGATTTAGAAGAACAATTGCCAACTGAGAAAAAATTTACAACATCAAAGCTACTATTTGCTCAAGAAATGCTACGCTTACAAGGATTAGTAAAAAGGAATAAAGCCAATGCAGCAAAAAATTTGTACAAAGAGGCTTTTAATAGCTGTAGTTATTTGAGGGATTTTGTGAATAAGAAATAAATACAGGATTTAATTTATATTACTATTATTTATACAAAAAACCACCAGCTTTTAAACTGATGGTTTTTTTATTGTGCTTATGTTATCTAAATTTTTTAATGCCCTTTAAGCATTTGGGGTTTAACTACATCCCATACTATTACCACAATTTAAACATTTGTAGCAAGTACCGCTACGTACTGTAATGTGGCCACAAGTGTTACAAGCTGGGGCATCGCTTTGCATGCTTTTAGCAGCAGCGTTTACAGCATCCATCGGGTTAAAGCTTGGCTTTGTGCTTACCATTCTATGTTCTGCCTTGGTTGCGGCTGGTGCTACGCTGGCAACAATTCGTACATCGCTAAGCTCTTGCTTACGTTCGCCAATGGTCGGTGTGTCTATATCCCAAGGTTCGTTGCCTAAGTTCTGTACCTCTGGCTTGTCTAATACATGAACTAAATCGTTACGGCCTAAATATTCGTACGCTAAGGAACGGAACATAAAGTCGATGATAGAAGTTGTTGATTTAATGTTTGGATGCTCTACCATTCCTGCTGGTTCAAAACGAGTGAACACAAATTTTTCTACGTACTCTTCTAGTGGAACACCATATTGTAAACCTATAGAAATAGCAATGGCAAAACAGTTAAGCATACTTCTCATAGTAGCTCCTTCTTTAGCCATGTCTATAAAAATTTCTCCTAAGGTTCCATCATTATATTCGCCTGTACGTAAAAACAAGGCTTGCCCATTTATTTTTGCTTTTTGTGTAAAGCCTCTCCGCTTTGCTGGTAAAGCTCTACGCTCTACAATCATAGCTAGTTGACGCTTTAAAGATGTATCTGCACTGCTTTGTACTCTCTTATTCATTTCATCTAACAACTCATCAATCGTTAGCTTACCCATATCTACCATTGTAGAAATATTTGCTGCTAACTCGGCCGCTTTATCTTCGCTAATTACATCATCTAATTTCTTTTTCTTATCCGATTTGTTGCTTAGTGGTTGGCTTAATTTACTACCATCTCTATACAATGCACAAGCTTTTAAACCCAACTCCCAACTCATTCTGTAAGAGTCTGCAATTTCTTCTACTGTTGCCTCATTTGGTAAATTAATTGTTTTAGATATTGCACCACTTAAAAAAGGTTGTGCTGCACCCATCATACGTATATGCCCATGTGCATGTATGTAACGCTGCCCTATTTGGCCACACTTATTGGCACAATCAAAAATAGATAAATGTTCGTCCTTTAATTCTGGAGCACCTTCTACGGTCATTGTTCCACAAACAAAGGTGTTGGCTGCTTCTATTTCCTCATCGCTATAGCCTAAAGCTTCTAACATACTCCATCCAAAATCGTTGTACTCCGATGGTTTAAAGCCAAGGCGCTGCATAGTTTCTTCGCCAAAAGCATATACATTAAATACAAACCCAATTTCAAAAGCGCTGCCTAATGTAGTTTCTATTTTATCTAATTCGGCTTGTGTAAATCCTTTGGCTAACAAAGAAGCTGTATTAATAAATGGAGCTCCATTTAATGTGGCATGGCCTTTTGCATAATTTACAATTTTTTCAATTTGCTCTTCGGTATATTTTAAATTACGCAATGCTGCTGGTACACTTTGGTTGATTATTTTAAAGTAACCACCACCACTTAATTTTTTAAATTTAACCAACGCAAAATCAGGTTCAACGCCAGTGGTATCGCAATCCATTACTAAGCCAATTGTACCTGTTGGTGCAATTACAGTAGTTTGTGCATTACGGTAACCATATTTTTCTCCCATTTGCACGGCATCGTCCCATGCTTTGGTTGCTGCCTTCAATAAATAATCGGGGCAATATTTTGCTTGAATTCCTTGTGGTTTTATTTCAATTTCTTCAAACGCATCTTGTGCATCGTATGCAGCGGCACGGTGGTTACGCATTACACGTAGCATATGAGTTTTATTATCCTTGTACTTACTAAAAGCACCAAGGAAACTTGCTAACTCTGCCGATGTTTTGTAGGCAACCCCTGTCATAATAGCCGTAATAGCTCCTGCAATGCCTCTTGCCTCTTCGCTATCGTAAGCAATGCCTAATACCATAAGCATACTTCCTAAGTTTGCATAACCTAAACCAAGTGTACGATAATCGTAACTTAATTGTGCTACTTCTTTACTAGGAAACTGTGCCATTAATACAGAAATTTCTAACACGGTTGTCCATAAACGGCAAGTATGTTCAAACCCTTCTACATTAAATGTATTGGTACTCTCATCAAAAAACTGACGAAGATTTACACTAGCTAAATTACAAGCGGTGTTATCTAAAAACATGTACTCACTGCAAGGGTTACTTGCTCTTATTGGTCCACCTTCGGGGCAAGTATGCCATTCGTTAATGGTAGTATCGTATTGTGTTCCAGGATCTGCACAACGCCAAGCGGCATGGTTAATTTTATCCCACAAATCTTGTGCATTTACTTTACGCATTGTACGTCCATCGCTTCTTCCTTTTAATTCCCATTCTCCTCCTTCATCTAACACTTTAAAGAAACTATTTGGTATACGTACAGAGTTGTTACTGTTTTGTCCGCTAACCGTTTTGTATGCTTCGCCTTCGTAATCGCTTGCATAACCTGCAGCAATTAACGCAGCTACTTTATCTTCTTCTTTAGTTTTCCAACTTACAAATTCTTCAATCTCTGGATGATCTAAATCTAAGCAAACCATTTTAGCGGCTCTACGAGTGGTACCACCACTTTTTATTGCACCCGCTGCTCTATCTCCAATTTTTAAAAAACTCATTAAGCCACTACTTGTACCACCGCCACTTAATTTTTCCCCTTCGCCACGTATGCTACTATAGTTGGTACCTACGCCACTTCCGTATTTAAAAATTCTAGCTTCACGTACCCACAAATCCATAATACCACCTTCGTTAACCAAATCATCATCTACACTTAAAATAAAGCAAGCATGTGGTTGTGGTCGTTCGTAGGCGTTTGCCGATTTTTTTAATACGCCATCAATTGCATCTACATAATAATGCCCTTGTGGTTTTCCTGTAATGCCATACACTTCGTGTAAGCCTGTATTAAACCATTGTGGACTGTTAGGCACACAGGCTTGATTTAATATAGAGTACACCAACTCATCGTAAAAAATTTCTGCATCTTTAGGGGTTGCAAAATAATTATATCTTTCGCCCCATACTCGCCAGCAATGAGCCATACGATGGGCAACTTGTTTCACAGTTGTTTCTCTTCCTGTTGTACCATCTTCATTGGGTACACCAGCTTTTCTAAAATATTTTTGTGCTAATATATCTGTAGCAATTTGGCTCCATTGTTTTGGAACCTCTACATTATCCATTTGAAACACCACTTCACCGGTAGGATTTTTAATTACGGATGTTCGATAATCATAGTCGAACATATTGTATGGACTTACACCCTCTTGGGTAAATTGCCGGCTAAACTGTAGCCCCTTTTGTGATTGTTTTTTTGTAGACATAAAAAAGATAGTACTTGGTTAGTAGTTTAACAAATTGTTAAGTGAAAACGAAAATATCTGTTGTAGATGAACAAACAAAGGTTTAAATATTAACATCTGTGCATAAAAATGGTGGATAATTTATAAGATGCAAATGGGTAGGGCATTTGCATAATTTCCCCCATTAAATTAAAAAAATGTTTGTTTAAAATGTTGGAAAATTCATAAAAATATATATATGCCCATTTTAGTGCATTTCAGCGTTTTTGGATTAAATGGGTTAAAAGGATTGCATTACAAAAAAGTAATTGGTGCATTTACTAAAACCTACATTATAAGAATAAGAAATCATTGTTTTATGCACTAAGCTTTATTATGTGTTGTTGCCTGAGTTGCCCTATATATGATTGGCAAAATAAGTAGCTACTTAAGTGAGTTAAAAGATTTTTGATGGGCGTCTTTACCACTTGGTGGTATTTTATTTTTATTAGCCTCAAAACGTAACTAACCAATTTATTTGTTTACTACATTTGCTTTATGAGAGTTGTACTACAAAGAGTAAGTAAAGCAAGTGTAGCCATTAATGGAGCATTAACATCTTCAATAAATAAAGGTTTGCTTATATTTTTAGGTATAGAGGATGCCGATACATTAGACGATATTGAATGGGTTAGTAATAAAATAATTAACCTCCGTATTTTTGATGATGAAAATAAAGTACCCAACATATCTGTAAAAGAAATTGATGGCGATATTTTATTGGTAAGTCAGTTTACCCTACATGCTGCTACAAAAAAAGGCAACCGTCCATCGTACATAAAAGCTAGCAAACCTCTTATAGCTATACCTATCTATAAAAAAATAATTGAGCAATTACAACATGATTTAGGTAAAAAAGTTTTTACTGGAGAATTTGGGGCAGATATGAAAGTGGAATTGTTGAATGATGGACCAGTAACGATTTTTATAGATTCTAAAAATAAAGAATAAAATGGATTGCTTTGGGCTTAAGTCCAAAGCAACCCATAACAACATAAATAAAAAATTGAAACAATGAAGGATATAACATTAAATCAGGCTCAAGAGCAAGTTGATAAATGGATAAAAACTGTAGGCATAAAATACTTTTCCGAACTTACTAACCTTGGTATTTTAATGGAAGAGGTTGGAGAGCTTAGTCGATTAATGGTTCGTACGTATGGCGAACAAAGTTTTAAAGAAAGTGATAAGGGAAAAGATTTAGGTGATGAAATGGCAGATGTACTTTGGGTATTGATTTGCCTTGCCAACCAAACAGGCGTAAACTTAACCGATGCATTGCAAAAGAATTTTGAGAAGAAAAATTTGAGAGATGGTGAGAGACATAAAGACAATGAAAAATTGGGATAGAACGCAGATTATTATGATGGTGATGATTCAATAAGATTTTTTTATCTGCGTTTATCTTAACAATCATAAAAAACTACCTATCAGCAGACAGGTCAGCGTCCCATATTATCCTACCACAAAATCAAGTTTACATAAACTTAGCGCCTCATTTAATTTACCTTCTTTTAAACATGCTGTTAGTTTTACTAATCTTGGGTAATAAATTCCGTAATCTTTACCATAAACGGTTTTTAAATTCTCCTCTTCCAAATCGGAAAGTTTTCCATCAAACGCAGCAGATACCGTAAATAAATCAAGTAAAAAATTTCGTTCTTTTTCTGAAACAGTATTTAAAGTTTCCAAAAATAAATTCCAATCGTCATATTTATTTTCTTTGGTAATATGTAGCATTTGTTGAAAGCGAAATAAAAGAATAATCATATTTGGATGATAATTTTTTGTCATGACCACCGCATTTCCAATGGCTCGTAAGCATCCCACTTTTGCTAAAGGGGAAAGTTGTTGTAAGTCATTTTCATTTAAGGTTTCTAATGCAATTTTATTGGCTAAAGCAAAGCCAAAAAGCCTAAGCCTTGCTTCCTTAATTACACGTACAATAACTACACCATTCCAAAAGGCTTCTACAAACAATGCTTCGTATAAAATAGAAACACCAAAAATAGTTTTGTCTGAAATAAGCCTTAGCGCATATTTTGATACTAAGTTGGTTAATAAAATTTTTGCTTTATATAAAAGCCCTAGTACTAATAAATTTTTTTTATTTACTCGCTTAAAGAGATCAATACCTAAAATTTTTAATTCTGGGTCTGGTAATTCTAAAGCAGCTCTTGCTAAAATATTTTTTACACTAAATAGTTCATTTTCTACTAACTCGTCTTCAGTGGCATGTATATTAATTATTTTGCTTACTTGGTAAACTGCTTTTAAGGCAATAATAAATAGTAAGTAAAATTCTATTACAATTGATAAAATAGTAACCACTGTTACCCAGCCGTAATGCACATACCAGGGTTTGTTTTCAAAATACACATCTACCCACACCGTAGGAAAAACACAAACAATACCCACAATACTACTAAGAATAATCCCCTTCCAAGTAATACGTTTTGTACGTTTGGTTATTTGGGCATCGGTTAGGTCAAATACACTATGGTTGGTATCTAACCGTTTAAAAAGGTCAAGATAGAAAAGCCCAAATCTTTCTAATCGAGATGGCTTGGCCTTGGGGACATTAATGATGTTTTGCATTATATACTGCTATAATTAATTCAAATATCGTTGATTTTATCTTTACACTTTATCAAGGTATCTTTGTACCCTTATGGCAAACGAAACAAACATTTTTGCGGCACTTATTGCACATTGTAAAGAGTATGGTTATATTTTTCAAAGTAGTGAAATCTATGATGGGCTTGCTGCCGTGTACGATTATGGGCAAAATGGTGCTCAATTAAAAAAGAATATTAGAGATGAGTGGTGGAAAAGTATGACCCAACTAAACGATAATATTGTGGGTATTGATGCAGCAATTTTTATGCACCCAACTACGTGGAAAGCTAGTGGACATGTGGATAATTTTAGCGACCCAATGATTGACAATAAAGACAGTAATAAACGTTATAGAGTTGATCATTTAATTGAAGGATTTGCTGAGGAACAAAAGGCAATGGGCAATGAACAATTAGCAAACGACACTATTACTGCCATGGATGCTTTACTAGCTGCTAATGATTACGCTGGCCTAAAAAAATTAATAGAAGATAATAAAATAAAATGTGCCCTTAGTAAAACCTCTAACTGGACGGAGGTTAGAGAATTTAATTTAATGTTTAGCACACAAATAGGTAGCGTAGCAGAAGAAAGTGAAACCATTTATTTACGACCAGAAACCGCACAAGGTATTTTTGTAAATTTTTTAAATGTGCAAAAAACTGGACGTATGAAAATACCATTTGGTATTGCACAAACGGGTAAGGCGTTTAGAAATGAAATTGTAGCAAGGCAGTTTATTTTTAGAATGAGAGAGTTTGAACAAATGGAAATGCAATTTTTTGTACGCCCAGGTTCGCAAATGCAGTGGTACGAATATTGGAAAACCGAACGTAAAAAATGGCTAGAAAGTATGGGCTTACCAGCAGGAAAATTACGTTATCATAATCATGTAAAGCTTGCCCACTATGCCGATGCGGCATTGGATATTGAATTTGAATTTCCGTTTGGTTGGAAAGAATTAGAAGGCATACATAGCCGTACCGATTTTGATTTAAAGCAACATCAAGAGCATAGCAAAAAGAAAATACAATATTTTGATAATGACATTGATGAATCTACTGGCAAGGCTTACGGCAACTACACTCCGTTTGTGGTAGAAACTTCTGTAGGGTTAGATCGTTTGTTTTTAACCATCATGAGCTTGGCTTATGTCGAAGAAAAATGGACTAAAGAAGATGGTACAGAGGATAGCCGGGTGGTATTAAAAATACCTGCAAAAATTGCTCCTACCAAATTGGCTATTTTACCATTACTTAAAAAAGATGGTTTACCAGAAATTGCAAAAGAATTAATGGATGAATGTAAGCAAACCTTCCATTGTTTTTACGAAGAAAAAGACGCTATAGGTAAACGCTACCGCCGAATGGATGCAATAGGTACACCATTTTGTGTAACCATAGACCATCAAACAAAAGAAGATAGTACGGTTACTATTCGTTATAGAGATACCATGACACAAGAAAGGGTAAAGATGAGTGAGGTAAAGGGTTTGGTGTTGGGGAAGATAGGGTAAGAAATAATAAATACTACTACAAAAATCAATAAACGCAGCATAATAAAAATTTATATTCCAAAATTAATTGAATAAAAAGAGTGTGAACTAACCTAAACAGGGTATTTCTTAAAGCCTACAGTTTTTCAATGGCTTCAATATATAGTGCTTCTACTTTTTTACGAGCCCATTCTTGCTTACGCAAAAATTTTAAAGAAGAGATTATGCTAGGGTTATCTGTAAAGCAGTTTATTTTAATCATTTTGCCTAATTCTTGCCAGCCGTATTTATTAACAAGGCGTTCAAGAATTGTTTTGAGTGTCACGCTGTGGAGGGGGTCTTTGTTTGAATTATTTATCATCTTTATAAAAATATAAAAGCAAAAACGCCTTGCAGTATTAAGTTAGCAAGGCGTTTTAATTATTCATTATCATTTAAATAATTATCCATTATTGTATCCCCATTTTCTTTTTCAAATTTGCATCAATAGCATCCAAAAACTCTTCGGTATATAAATAATGTTCGCCATGGTTAACTTTATTGCCATGAATACATACTGCTAAGTCCTTAGTCATTTTACCGCTTTCAACTGTTTCTATACATACAGCTTCTAATGCGTTACAAAAATCTATTAGGGGTTGGTTGCTATCTTTTTTACCTCTAAAAGCAAGGCCTCTTGTCCATGCAAAGATGGATGCAATAGGATTAGTGCTTGTTGGTTTACCAGCTTGATGCTCTCTGTAATGTCGAGTAACGGTACCATGTGCAGCTTCTGCTTCCATAGTTTCGCCATCGGGTGTTACTAAAACAGAAGTCATTAAACCTAGGCTACCAAAGCCTTGTGCAACCGTATCACTTTGTACATCGCCATCGTAATTTTTACAAGCCCATACAAAATTTCCATTCCACTTTAAAGCACTAGCTACCATATCATCAATTAAACGATGCTCGTAAGTAATGCCGGCATTTTTAAAATTTTGTTTAAATTCATTTTGATAAACTTCTTCAAAAATATCTTTAAAGCGTCCATCGTATTTTTTAAGAATCGTATTTTTTGTAGAAAGATATAATGGCCATTTTTTACTTAACGCCATATTAAAACAACTACGGGCAAAACCATAAATACTTTCGTCAATATTATACATACACAGGGCAACACCATCGCCTTTATAATTATACACTTCAAAAACTTGTGCTTCTCCGCCGCCTTCTGGCGTAAAAGTCATCGTTAATTTTCCTTTGCCTTTTATTACTGCGTCGGTAGCTCTATATTGATCACCAAATGCATGACGGCCAACAATAATTGGAGCCGTCCAATTAGTTACTAACCTTGGTACATTTTGCATTACAATAGGCTCTCTAAAAACAGTACCATCTAAAATATTACGAATAGTGCCGTTAGGCGATTTCCACATTTGTTTTAGCTTAAATTCCTCTACACGTTGCTCATCGGGTGTAATAGTTGCACACTTTATACCTACACCACAAGCCCTTATTGCATTGGCTGCATCAATGGTTACTTGGTCGTTGGTTTCATCTCTATACTCCATACCTAAATCAAAATACTGAATAGGAACATCTAAATACGGAAGAATTAATTTGTCTTTAATAAACTTCCAAATTATTCTGGTCATTTCATCACCGTCTAATTCTACAACGGGGTTTGTTACTTTAATTTTGCTCATAAAGCTTGTTTTATTTTTTACAAATGTAATTTATTAACAATAAAATGTAATCAACCTAGTAGATGCTTCGTTCCTCAGTATGACAGAAGCAAAGATTGTACTGAATAGAAATGCCCTAAAAAGCCTTCATTCGTCTTCTAAAAAAGAAAGGACTTTAATACCTTACATCTACAATGCTTATTAAATCAGCATCTCCTACAAACTACTACTCTTTTTCAACGTAACCTCTGCCGTAACCGTTCCCATATTTTCAATAATAGCATCGCCAAATTCAGTTGTTTTAAGTAAGGTTGCACCAGTCATTAAATTATAAAAATCAATGGTAACTGTTTTACGCATTATGGTAGCTTGCAATGCTGTAGTAATTAAATCTGCAGCTTCTTTCCATCCCATATATTCCAACATCATACAACCACTTAATATTACCGATGATGGATTCATACTATTGGTACCAGCAAATTTTGGAGCGGTACCATGTGTAGCTTCAAACACGGCATAACCCGTTTTGTAATTAATATTAGCACCTGGTGCAATACCAATACCACCAACCTCTGCAGCTAATGCATCACTAATATAATCGCCATTTAGGTTTAGGGTTGCTACCACCGAATAATCTTTAGGGGAAATTAAAATTTGTTGTAAAAAATTATCCGCAATAATATCTTTTATTAATAATTTCCCTTCGTGTAATGCTTTACGTTGTACTTCGTTGGCATGTGCTTCGCCATGTTCTTTTTTAAGTTCATCCCACTCTTCCCATGTAAAGGTTTTATCAGCATACTCTTCCCTTGCAACCTCGTATCCCCAGGTTTTAAAACCGCCTTCGGTAAATTTCATAATGTTACCCTTGTGTACTAAACTTACCGATGGTAAATTATTTTCTAACGCATAAATAATAGCTGCTCTTACTAATCTTTTACTACCCTCGTTGCTTACAGGTTTTACACCATAGCTACTATCCCCTGGAAATCGAATATTTTTTACACCCATTTCTTCGATCAAAAATTTTTCAAATTTTTGTGCTTCTGGTGTACCGGCTTTCCATTCAATACCTGCATAAATATCTTCGGTATTTTCTCTAAAAATGGTCATATCCACCTGCTCGGGATGTAAAACTGGAGATGGCACACCTTTAAACCATTTTACTGGGCGTACACAAGCATACAAATCTAAATCTTGCCGCATAGCAACATTTAAACTACGAATACCACCGCCAATAGGTGTGGTTAATGGTCCTTTAATTGAAACGATATAATCTTTTGCAATTTGCAAGGTTTCGGCAGGCAACCATTCGCCAGTTTGATTAAATGCTTTTTCACCTGCAAACATTTCTTTCCACTCAATTTTACGAGTGCCCCTGTAGACTTTTTCAACAGCTGTATCAAATACTTTTACTGCCACTTTCCAAATTTCTGGCCCAATACCATCGCCTTCAATAAACGGAATAATGGGGTTGTTAGGAACATTTAGTTTGGCATTGCTGCCCATGGTAATTTTTTGTGCCATATTTTTTTCTTTTGTAAAGGCGCTTTTGAAACTCTATTGGAGTTCATTGGCAACACCCATTTATTAATTTTATTCTTTTAGTAAAATAATAAAATTAATCACTCTTGTACAGTAAATATTTAGTGAGCCTTTAAGCCTATATTTCAAGGTGCAAAATTACGACTAACTAGCACATCTCAACACTACAATTAACCCACTCACCATCAAAATTTACACTCCCATATTTTTTGTAAAAATTGATCGCAGGTTCATTCCAATCTAATACCTGCCAAAGCATCCCGCTGAATTTTTTTGTTTTGCATTCTTCTTTTAACCTATCTAATAATAATTTACCAATGCCTTGTCCTCTCATTTTATCGGTTACTATTAAATCTTCTAAGTAAAGGCGTTGCCCTTTCCAGGTGCTATATCTAATGTACCATAATGCAAAACCTTCAACCCTTCCATTAACTTCGGCTAAAAATGCCCACCAAATTGGTTTATCGCCAAAACCACTTTCTACAAAATGATTAAAATCAACTGTAACAGCGTGTGGCGCTTTTTCGTATATAGCTAATTCCTTAATTAGTTCCATCATACGTGGGCAATCTTCTTTTAATGCTTTTCTTATTATAACATCCATAATTCTTAATTCTTAATTGACTAACGCTTGTTCTAAGTCTGTAATAATATCTTGCACATTTTCTATGCCCACACTCATTCTTATTAAGCCATCGGAAATACCATATTGCTCTCTTTTTTCTTTTGGTACTCCATAGTGTGTCATACTTGCTGGGTGACTTATAAGTGTATCGCAAGTGCCTAAGGATACTGCCCTAACACACATTTGCAATTTATCTATAAAGTTTTTACCTGCGTCTAAGCCACCTTTTAATTCAAAACTAAGCATTGCTCCTGGGTGTTTCATTTGCTTAGCTGCAACAGCAAAATCGGGGTGGCTGGTAAGGCCTAAATAATTTACTTTATGTACACCAGCATGTTGCTCTAAAAAATTGGCTACTTCCATTGCATTGTGGCAATGTCGTTCCATACGGACTTCTAGTGTTTTTATACCTTGTATTAATAAATAGGCATCAAATGCATTACTATTAGCACCTAGTAAACGGTGCACTTTTGTAACATGAGTATTCATTTTTTCTACATCTTTACCTACTAATGCTCCGCCAATAGCAGTGCCATGGCCATTTAAAAATTTAGTTGTGCTATGAAAAACATAATCTACCCCAAATAGAAAAGGTTGTTGCAAATACGGCGTTGCAAATGTATTATCTACCGCTACGATTAACTTATTTCGTTTACCTATTGCAGTTAGTTCTGCTAAATCTACACATTGAATTGTTGGATTAGCAGGAGTTTCTAAATACAACATTTTAATAGATGCATCACTATTAATAGCCTCATCGGCATTACTTATTTTTTTTAAATCTACAATTATGGCTTCTATACCCAATGGTGGTAATATTTTTTCTACCAACTCCTGTGTACCTCCATACAAACTGTAATGCGTTAAAATTTTATCGCCAGCTTTTAAATTAGCCAACAATAAGGTACTTAAAGCTGCCATACCGCTGCTATGCAAAATGGTTTTTAGTTGTACATTACTTCCATCTTCATTTACCAACCCAAAACTTTCTAACGCACTAATTTTTTCTTCGGCTTCAGTAATGGTTGGGTTACCCCAGCGGCCGTAAATATAACCTGGCTCTGTTCCGTTAAACCGGTTCATCCCCTGCTCTGCACTATCAAAGGTGTAGGTACTACTTGCATAAATTGGTGTTAAATGTGCATGTTTTGGATCGTTGGAGTGGCCACCATGTATGGCTACTGAACTAAAGCCTGCGTATTTTTTTTTGTTCGACATAAATCTATTTTAGCTATTAAGATTAGAAGGTTTATTTTAGCATAGCAAAAATACAAAACTATGAAGGAGTTACTTCAACAATATGCAGCACACAATATTTGGGCTACAAAATTACTCATAAGGGCTATTAACTTATTACCCGAGGAAAACTACACTGCAGCAATTACCAGCAGTTTTCCCTCTTTATACAAAACCATACAACATATGTGGCTGGCAGAGGAGGTTTGGTGGAAACGACATAAATTAGTTGAACATATAATTATAGAAAGTGAAAAATTTGAAGGCTCTTTTACAGAGTTGGTTAATAACCTTAATAAGCAAAGTGTACAATGGAAAGAGTGGATAGATGGATGCACCGAGGCTCAATTACAACATGTATTTGCTTTTATTCGCCAAAAAGAGCAATTTAAATTACCTACCTACCAAATGTTGTTACACATTTTTAATCATGCTACGTATCATAGAGGGCAGTTAGTTACCATGTTGAGAAATTTAGGCGTACAAAAAATACCTAGTACCGATTTTAGTAAGTTTTGTATGTTGAAATAAAAAAAGCTCTAACTAATGTAGAGCTTAACTTTTTATAAAACTATCTTTTTTAATTATGACTTAACACGGTTTGCTTAATGCCATACCCATTGTAGTAAAAACGATCAATAATTGTATCGCAATTTACTTTATGATTTAGTCGTTGTATTAACGAGTCGCAATTTACCAATGGATCGTTGCAGTTTACCAAAATGGTATCATTACCAACTCCACTAGCTTTTGGCTTTATTAATTTACAATTGCTAAAGCTGGTAAATACTTGATATTCCCAACTCATAATATCTCTATAAATTAAACCTACATTTTCGGCATACACTTCGTAACCTTTATCGTAAAAATTGTATACGTTTTTATTAAAGGGTCTATTTTCCGTAGAGTCGTATTGTTGAACAGTTATGGTTTTTGCAAAACTTTGAGTACCGTAGGTTTTTGGTGCATCAATATTTGTGTATTTGTACGTCCAACTAGGATAAGATGTGTTTACATAAAAAGGGGATTGATTAACGTATGTATTCCCTTTCCACTCTTTACCATCTTGTACTGGGCTTATCAATTTTATGTACCGAAAATTATTTTCTACATACTCTACATTATTTTCTTGTGGTGTTAAAACAAATGTATTTGTACTTGTCCAGCTTCCATTAGCATTTAATACGTATCTAAATATTTTAAAGGCTTCTTTTCCTGTATTATCAATAAACACATCTACCACGCTATCCTTAATGGTATAAGTTGATATTTGAAAGCCACTACCAAATGAACGTGTTACAATACTATCTAACTTATAAATAATAAATTTACCTTTTGCCGCACTTACATAATTTTTTGCCAATTTAAAATTGGCTGTTTCTGTGCTTTTAGAACAAGCATATAAAACAAATGCAGCAGTTGCAACAAACACAACATTTAAATACTTATTATTTTTCATTTATAGTAATTACATATTTAATTAAATAAGATGTTAATCTACGAAAAAAGGCTGCTTATGGTTTAAAATGGCATTTCCCTTTGGATAATTCCACCCCCAATTACATCGTTGCCTTCATAAAAAACAGCACTTTGTCCTGGAGCAATTCCCTTAACGTCAGTATAAAAACGCACTTTTACTCCATTTTGGTATGTAAATAGGTTACTAATTGCACCTTTATCTTTATAACGTATTTTGGTTATAGCTTCCATACCATCTGTTAAGCCATCGTATTTTATCCAATTTACCTTAGTTATGTTCATTTCACTACGGTTCAAATCCTCTTCATCGCCTAATACAACCGTATTATTTTCTGGATTAATTTCGGTTACAAATGCAGGTTTGCCCAAAGCAATATCCAACCCTTTACGTTGGCCAATAGTATAGAATGGATAACCTTTGTGTGTACCTAAAATTTTGCCCGTTTTATCTACAAATTTTCCTCCTGCTACTTGCTCTTCTAAGCCATCAACTTTTCGTTTTAAAAAGCCACGATAATCATTATCAGGTACAAAACAAATTTCGTAGCTCTCACTTTTTTTTGCCAACTCGGGGTAGCCAAAATCATGTGCCATTTGGCGTATTTGTGTTTTATGATAGGTGCCTAACGGCAACAATGTTCTACTCAACAAATCTTGCTGTAAGCCCCACAGCACATAGCTTTGGTCTTTCGTATCATCTATTCCTTTACGTATAAAATATCTTCCATTGGTATGTTGATGAACAGTAGCGTAATGCCCTGTTGCAATAAAATCACAACCCAAGGCATCGGCACGTTTTAACAATGCTCTCCACTTTATGTGCGTATTACACATTACACAAGGGTTAGGTGTACGACCGGCTAAATATTCCTCTACAAAATTATCAATAACAGCATCCCCAAACTCATCTCTAATATCTAATATAAAATGTGGAAAACCATGCTGCACGGCAGCTTGCCTTGCATCGTTAAAGCTATCTAAATTACAACAGCCTGTTTCTTTTTTACCTGTGGTACCCACACTAGTAGCATAGTCCCAAGTTTTCATAGTAATGCCAATTACTTCATATCCATCTTTATGAAGCATCAATGCAGCAACAGTACTATCTATACCACCACTCATGGCCACTAAAACTTTACCTTTTTTAGTCATTTTTTTAATTGACTACAAAGATACGCCAGTTTTATAGTTTAAGATTTACGGTTTAAGGATTTTTGATACCAGTTTCAGTTTTCCATGGCATCATCGTTGTGTCACAATCCGTTCATCGGCATACCAATGAGGATCGTTACTTATGTTTTACTAATTATGCACATTAGCATTACTAGCACTTTAGCAAATTATCACATTATCAATTATCTTGCATCCATGCAACAATATCAACAACTTTTAAAACATATTTTAGATACCGGAGTAGATAAAAACGACCGAACAGGCACGGGCACTCGTAGTGTATTTGGCTATCAAATGCGATTTAACTTACAAGATGGTTTTCCGTTAGTTACTACAAAAAAATGCCACTTAAAAAGTATTATTTACGAGCTGCTTTGGTTTTTGCAAGGCGATACCAACATAAAGTATTTAACAGAACATAATGTAAAAATTTGGGATGAGTGGGCCGATGAAAATGGAGACCTTGGACCAATTTATGGTAAACAGTGGCGAAGCTGGCAGGGTTTTGATGGTGAAGTAGTTGATCAAATAAAAGAGTTAATACATCAAATAAAAACAAATCCCGATAGTAGAAGAATGATTGTAAGTGCATGGAATGTGGCTGAATTACCAAAGATGAAATTAATGCCATGTCATTGTTTGTTTCAATTTTACACCTCACCCCCAACTCCTCTCCAAATGGAGAGGGGAGAAAAACGCAGACGACTAAGCTGCCAATTGTATCAACGCAGCGCAGATGTATTTTTAGGTGTGCCTTTTAACATTGCTTCTTACGCTTTATTAACTATGATGATTGCACAAGTTTGCGATTTAGAAGTTGGAGAATTTATATGGACAGGTGGCGATACACACTTGTACAGCAATCATTTTGAGCAGACTAATTTACAACTAACACGTACACCATTTCCTTTACCCACCATGAAAATAAATAGTGAAGTAAAAGATATTTTTAATTTTAAGTTTGAAGATTTTGAGTTAGTAAATTATCAATGCCATCCTGCAATTAAAGCTCCTGTAGCAGTTTAAAAATATATTATGAAAATTAGTTTAGTTGTTGCTGTTTCGGAAAATTACACCATTGGAAAAAATAACCAATTGCTTTGGCATTTACCTAATGATTTAAAATTTTTTAAAAATACTACTTGGGGTATGCCTGTAATTATGGGGCGTAAAACATTTGAAAGTGTAAGCAAAATTTTGCCCGGACGTTTTAATATTGTTATTACCACACAACCTAATTGGAATTTTGATGGTGCATTAGTTGCTAATAGTTTACAAGATGCCTTGGATAAGGCGTTAGTAACAAATTGTAACGAAGCTTTTATTATTGGTGGTGGCGAAATTTATACGCAAAGTATAGAAATGGCAAACACCATTTTTTTAACCAGGGTACATACTACAATAGATGGCGATACATTTTTTCCTGAGATAGATGAAACAAAATGGCAGTTAGTTTCGAATGAAGATTTTGAAATGGATGAAAAACATGCCTTTAGCTATAGTTTTCAAAAATGGGAGAAAAAGTAATTAGGAATTAAAAACTAGGAATTAAAAATTGTATTCAACTTTTCAACTAACAAAAAAATTTATTCAATATTTCTTAACCGCATCAAACGGTAAAGGGCATGGTGTACACTCACCTTTTGTATATAATTTTATAGAGAAGATTTTGACTGATAAAAAGGAATACACTTGTTATAGCACAATAGAAGCTCAGCGCAAAATTTTGTTACAAGATGAAACCGTTATTGAAGTGGAAGATTTTGGAGCTGGCTCAACCGTAATAAAAACAAACAAACGAGTTGTAAAAAAAATTGCAGCTTCAAGCTTAAAGTCAAAAAAATTTGCTCAACTATTATATAGAATCGTGCAGTATTACCAACCTAAAACTATTGTGGAATTAGGGACATCGTTAGGCATAACGTCTTCTTATCTTGCCGCAGGCAGTACAACTACAAAATTATTTACTTTCGAAGGGTCGGCCAATATTGCAGCAAAGGCAACGCAAATTTTTACAAATTTAAAGTATACTAACCTTACTTTGGTTGAAGGCGATTTTGCAAAAACATTACCTCCACTTTTGTCCAGCTTACAAGAAATTGATTTAGCTTTTATAGATGGTAATCATAAAAAAGAGCCCACATTAAATTATTTTCATCAACTATTACAACACTCCACAAACAGTACCATTTTAATTTTTGACGATATACACTGGAGTGCCGAAATGGAAGCCGCTTGGGAACAAATTAAGAAACATTCTAAAGTAACGCTTACCATTGATTTATTTTTTATTGGCTTAGTGTTTATAAATACAGATTTTAAAGAAAAACAACATTTTAAAATTCGTTTTTAATTTTTAGTATCTTACAATTTATTAAATTTGCTTATGATCATAGGTGTATTAAAAGAATCGTTTCCAGAAACCAGAGTTTCTCTTTTACCAGAACACATAGCTACTCTAAAAAAATGGAATGTAGATGTTTGTGTAGAATCGCAAGCAGGCATGGATGCTTTTGCTTCTGATGATAAATATAGTACAGCAGGTGCAACTGTAAAATCGAGAGAGGAGGTTTTACAAAACAGCGATATTATTTTATCTATTCAACCAATTGAAAATTCAAAAATCGAAAATCAAAAATCAAAAATTATATTGGGCGTTTATCAGCCTTTATTTAATTATACTTTAATGAAAGATTGTGCTAGTAATGGTATTACCGTTTTTAGTATGGATATGCTACCCCGCACTACAAGAGCACAGAGTATGGACGTACTGAGTAGCCAAGCGAATATTGCCGGATATAAGGCAGTATTAAATGCAGCGTTTACATATAGCCGCTATTTTCCAATGTTTATGACAGCAGCTGGTAGTATTCCACCAGCAAAAGTTTTAATATTAGGTGCAGGAGTAGCAGGTTTACAAGCCATTGCTACCGCAAAACGTTTAGGTGCAGTTATAGAAGTTTTTGATACACGGCCACAAGTAAAAGAAGAAGTAATGAGCCTTGGAGCAAAGTTTGTAGAGGTTGAAGGTGCTGCCGATGCGAGCAAAGCAGGTGGTTATGCAGTAGAACAAACCGAAGAGTTTATGCAACGCCAAAAAGCAAAAATTGCAGATAGCGTAGCTAAAGCAGATATTATAATTTCAACAGCACAAATTCCTGGTAAAAAAGCACCTATATTAATTACTACCGAAATGATAAATGCAATGAAAAGTGGTAGCGTAATTATCGATTTAGCATCTGCCACAGGTGGAAATACAGAATTAACAAAAGACTGTACAACCTTAAATCATAACGGTGTTAACATAGTTGGCAACTCGGCATTAGCTTGTAGTATGCCTAGCGATGCTAGTAAATTGTATGGCAAAAATGTATTGAATTTTTTACAACTTATTATTACAAAAGAGGGGCAACTTAATTTAAATTTTGAAGATGATTTGGTAAAAGGAACTTGTGTAGTACATGGTGGAGAAATTACAAATGAAAGAGTGAAAGCATTAATTAGCTAACCTGCCTACCGGCAGGCAGGTGTGATAATATTTCGAATGTGCTAATTTTTTAACACTGAAACTTATTTTTTTATTTAAGCATAAAAATATTTAATGGAAAATATCTTAAATTTTATAAACACCAATCAACAAATAATATACATTGTTATTTTAATGATTTTTGTTGGTATAGAAATTATTGGCAAAGTACCTAGTGTACTACACACGCCGCTTATGAGTGGTGCTAATGCCATACACGGAGTAGTAGTTATTGGAGCTATTATTGTAATGGGCAAAGCCGAAAGCGATAATTATTTAGCATTGGGCTTAGGGTTTTTAGCCGTAGTACTGGGCACATTAAATGTGGTAGGTGGTTTTGTGGTAACAGATAGAATGTTGGAAATGTTTAAGTCTAAAAATTCGAAAAAGTAAAATTCGAAATTCGAACTTGCAGCTTTATGGAAAATAAAAAGTATGATTTGATTGATAGAACAGAGATTTTTGTGTTTTATTAAAAAAGGATGTAATTAATATTGAGTACATTAAACAGCTTGTTAGAGCATCTGGTTCTGTAGCTGCAAATTATATTGAAGCAAATGAAAATTTAGGAGAGAACGATTTAAAATACAGAATTAAAATTTGCAGAAAAGAATCAAAAGAATGCAAGCTATGGCTAAAACTTGTGTTAACATATCAAAACATGGACTTAGACAAAACCAAAAGTGAATTGTTGCAAGAGGCCTTTGAGTTAGAAAATATTTTTGGTGCAATTTTAAAAAAATTAAACAACAAATAAAGGTTGCTTAACATTTCGAATTTCGAAATTTAATCTTCGAATTTTTTATTATGATATTAACACTCTGCTATTTAATTGCATCGGTAACATTTATCGTTGGTTTAAAAATGTTATCGAACCCTGCATCGGCACGTAAAGGAAATTTAGTGGCGGCAGTTGGCATGGCTATCGCCATTTTTGCAACCATATTTTTGTATGAAGAAGAGGGCAAAAAATTAGGGAATTATTTATGGATTTTTGGAGGCTTACTTATTGGAACAATCGTAGGAACGCTTGCTGCCAAAAAAGTAAAAATGACGGCAATGCCAGAAATGGTGAGCCTTTTTAATGGTATGGGTGGCGCTTGTGCTATGCTTATATCATTGATAGAATTTAATCATTTAGCACATCAAATACAGGAAACAGGTAATGAAGATGGACATACAGGAAAAGTAATCATTATTGTTTTAGGTTTAATAATTGGTAGTGTATCCTTTGCCGGTAGTATGATAGCTTGGGGCAAATTAAACGGCAAGGTTAAAGACTTTAGTTTTACGGGTCAGAACATTTTAAACCTTGTTTTATTAGCCGTAACACTTGGGCTTGGTGCGAACTTAGTGTACAATCCTGCTCAATCTTTTTTATTGTATATTATTTTAAGTATGTCACTTTTATATGGTGTGTTATTTGTTTTCCCTATTGGTGGCGCAGATATGCCTGTAGTAATTTCTTTACTTAACTCCTTTACAGGTGTGGCAGCGGCTTGTGGTGGATTTTTATACGATAATAAAGTAATGCTAACTGGTGGGATTTTAGTAGGTGCTGCTGGTACATTGCTTACTATTTTAATGTGCAAGGCGATGAACAGGTCTTTAAAAAATGTATTGATAGGTTCGTTTGGTGGTAATAAAACTGTGGCAGCAAGTGGTAGTAAAGACCAAGGTGCATATAAAGAAATAAGCCTTGCAGATAGTGCTATGATAATGAGTTATGCCAACAAAGTAATTATTGTACCTGGCTACGGTTTGGCTGTTGCACAAGCCCAACATATTTGCCATGAGCTGGAAAAAATTTTAGAAGAAAAAGGTGTAGAAGTTACGTATGCCATACACCCCGTTGCTGGCCGTATGCCCGGCCATATGAATGTATTACTTGCCGAAGCCGATGTTAGTTACGATAAGCTAAAAGAAATGGAACAAGCTAACGATGAGTTTAAAACCACCGATGTGGTCTTAATTTTAGGTGCAAACGATGTGGTAAATCCTGCAGCAAAAAATGACCCTGCCTCACCAATTTACGGCATGCCAATTTTAGAAGTAGAGCTAGCCAAAAATGTAATTGTAAACAAACGTAGTATGAAGCCCGGCTATGCTGGTATAGAAAACGATTTATTTTTTCAACCCAAAACAAGTATGCTTTTTGGCGATGCAAAAAAGGTATTGCAAGATTTGGTAGCTGAGATTAAAAGTGTTTAGTTTTTTCTCTTTGTCATTTCGACGATAGGAGAAATCTAAGATACTATTAGCTATTTTTAAAGAGTTTAAATTTATTAGTCCTCATCTTTGGAGTTAAGCTTAACAAATGCTGCCCTTTTAGGTGCTGGCATTATACTATCTAAACCTTTTACACCTTTCCAAATTACTTTGCTACATTCTAAATAAGGGGTTCTTACTTCTTTGCTAAAAATCGAATTGTGCACTACGTTCGGCTAAAATATTGTTAACTGTATTTTTATCGGCTAAGTTTAAATTGCTAGGGAAAGCAGTATAAAATGAAATAGAGATTTTGCTACATTTTAAATAAAGAGTGGTATTTTTTGAATTTGATTTGGGTAATAACGCATTGATTTGTATTTTTGCCACCCCTTAGCAATTAAGGGCAGGTTGGAGAGATGCCTGAGTGGCCGAAAGGAACGGTTTGCTAAATCGTCGTACGGGTTACACTGTACCCAGGGTTCGAATCCCTGTCTCTCCGCAAGTAGTTCTTATAAAAAAAAATTTAGGTTTAAAGTCGTCCCAAGGCTTTAAATTATAGTACAAAAAACGACGGGATGTAGCGTAGCCCGGTTATCGCGCCTGGTTTGGGACCAGGAGGTCGCAAGTTCGAATCTTGCCATCCCGACTTTTAGCCCTTCAAAATCTCTTTTGAAGGGCTTTTTTGTGGGTAAATTTTTAGGTAAGGCAACGGTAACCCGAAATTTTTACGTTATTGAACGTTTATTGGAGAAACTAACCGAGTCAGATAGATTGTCTGTCTACTCCTGAAATAGATTTACACAAAAAGTATAAAATAAAGCAACAGAACAAGTTCACAACTATGATGCTATAAAAAACTACTGTTTGTGACAAAACAATTTCTTTTCTTTGTAAAAAAATATTTATGCCTGTTATTTTACCTGTTAAGGGTGTGATGCCTAGTTTTAATGATACTTGTTTTATTGCACCTAATGCAACAATTGTGGGTGATGTAGTGATGGGTAATAATTGTAGTGTTTGGTTTAATGCTGTACTACGTGGTGATGTTAATTTTATACGTATGGGTAAAAAAGTAAATGTGCAGGATGGAGCTATTATTCATTGTACTTACCAAAAATTTGGCACAACTATTGGAAATAATGTTAGCATTGGACACAATGCAATTGTACATGGATGCGTTATAGATGATAACGTGTTGATTGGAATGGGTGCAATTGTGATGGATAATGTGCATATTGGTAGTAACAGTATTATTGCTGCTGGTGCTGTGGTATTGGAAAATACTGTTGTTGAACGTGGTGTTATTTATGCTGGTGTGCCTGCTAAAAAAGTGAAAGAAATTAGTCAAGAGCTTATTAGTGGTGAGATTGATAGAATTGCTACTAATTATTTGATGTATAGTGAGTGGTTTAGCCCAAACGCCTTCCCAAAATAATCGGGATGTTCCAAAAAGAGAATAATTTGGAAACCGATTTTTGTTTTAATTAAGTTTATAAAATATTATCTTTAATATATGAAAAAGATATTACTTGCTTTAACTACCATTTGTTTTTTGATGAGCAGCTGTTTTATTTTTAAGAAAAAAGATAAATACGGGTGCCCAACAGATGGACGTAATATTGGTGCAGAAAAAATTGCAAGTGGAGATGAAAAAGCTATTAAAGCAAGTAATAAGGCTAAATATAGAGGCGGTAAAAAAAGTTATGGGGAATAGAATATTTATATGGCTATTTTGTATACTTTCACGACAAAAAAATAAAAACTAACATACTATGTCATCATTTAAAAACCGACAATGGCGCCACCGAAGCCGTTATTGATGACAATTTTGGCATTAGTAAATTTAATGCCATTGCTAGCACACTTGCTAAAGATTTACGAGTTAAATTTTTGAACCAGATTGATGACACTGAAATTCTTAACTGGGATTTTATGTATAAAAGAAGCTACCTCACTCTTCATTATAGTATTTTTAATGGTGTTAGTATTTTGCAACAACAATTAAAGCCTGCTAAGAGACAAAATAATACAGTTTTAGAAGTAGCCCATTTTTTGGAGAGAAAAGCTTATTGATTTTTATTATTATTCCCACAAATTACGTTGATGACTCAGATAAGTTTGTAACTATTTCAAAAAATATTTACACTTACGTATTGTGACGGTAAATAATAAATATTCTAATACTTTTTTTCCGCTATGCTATCTAAAATATTTCGATAGCTTATGTATCTTTCGGCAGCAACTTCGTTTGTATTTACAGCATTTTTTACTGCACAGTTAGGTTCCTCGGTATGCATACAGTTATTAAATTGGCAATTATTTATTAGGGCTTTCATTTCGGGGAAGTAATGCGAAAGTTCTTGCCTTGAAATATCTACCAACCCTAATTCTCTTATTCCGGGTGTGTCAATTATTTTTCCGCCATCCCGAAAAGCATCGGAAGGCAAATCAAACATTTCGGCAAAGGTTGTGGTGTGCATACCTTTGCCACTCCAGCCACTTACATCTTTTGTTTTTAATTTTTTTTGTGGGAATAGCTTGTTTAAAAAGGATGATTTGCCAACGCCACTATGTCCACTTATTAAGGTTGTTTTATTTTTAAGGAGTTCTGTAAGTTCTGTTAGTCCTTCATCTTTTTCTACACTTATTTTTTTTACTGTGTAGCCAATTTTTTCATACACCAATTTTAATTCTTCAAACTTTTCCTCTTCTTTCTTTTTATATAAATCGGCTTTATTAAAAACGATGATTGTTGGTATATGAAAGCTTTCGGAGGAAATTAAAAACCGATCGATAAAACCCTGTGAAGTTTTAGGATCTTTAAGTGTTGCAAATAATAAACTTTGGCTAAGGTTAGATGCAATGATGTGATGGTGATGTTTATTTGCTGGAGAAGTACGAGTGATATAATTTTCTCTTTTGTGAATTTGGGTAATGGTAACGGATGATTCTAGTTCGTTTTCCATTTCAATTTCTACTCTATCACCTACTGCAATAGGATTTGTGCTTGTTAATCCATCTATTTTAAACTTGCCTAAAATACGGGCATTAAATTGTTGACCGCTATCGTTTTTAACAATGTACCAACTCCCTGTAGATTTGTAAACGGTTGCCTTCATTAATTTTGCATAACTGTAATCTTTTAACGAATTAGAAATTCGTTTTACACCAACATTGTTACCGGATTTTCTAAATATTTTTTAAGTGTTTGTAAAAATGCTGCTCCCACTGCCCCATCTACACTTCGATGATCGCAGCTTAGCGTAAGTTTCATAACATTGGTCACAGCAAATCCATCACCTTTTTTTATCACTTTTTCGCTAATGGCGCCTACTGCTAAAATTGCACTATCTGGCGGATTGATGATAGCTGTAAATTCTTCTATCCCCATCATTCCTAAGTTAGAGATGGTGAATGTATTACCACTAAACTCGTTGGGTTGTAATTTTTTTTCTTTTGCTTTCGTGTATAATTCATTAGCATCGGCAGCAATTTGAGATAGTGTTTTGATATCTGCAAAACGAATTACTGGTACAATCAATCCTTCTGGCATTGCAACTGCACTACCAATATGTATGTGATGATTTTGACGAACAAAATCTTCCATCCAACTACTATTTACATCTGGATGCTTTCGCAAAGCCATAGCAGATGCTTTTATAATCATATCGTTGAACGATATTTTTATTGGACTTACTTCGTTCATACTAACTCTGGAGCTAATGGCATTATCCATATTTATTTCCATTGTTAAGTAAAAATGTGGGGCACTAAATTTACTTTCTCCAAGTCTACGAGCAATTACTTTACGCATTTGCGTTAAAGGGTAATCTGTATGATTCTCCATTGAAAGTTGAGGGTTGAAAGTTGAAAGTTTAGTTGGTGCTGTGGTCATTGATGATGGACTGTTTAGTACCGATGGTGCAAATCCATCAACATCTTTTTTAGTAATTCTTCCACCATCTCCACTACCGTTAACTTGTGCTAAATTTATTCCTTTGTCGGCTGCTAATTTTTTAGCAAGAGGTGATGCTTTAATTTTTTGGTCGGTGGGGAGTGGTGAATTATGAGTGGTTGGTTCTAAAGAAGCTGAAACCTCTTGGACAGCGCTTGGAGAAGGAGTACTAGAAACTGCTGACTGTCCTGCTTTTTCGGCTGCTACATAAGCACTAACATCCGTTCCTGCTTTACCAACTATTGCAATTATTTCATTAATTTTTGCGGCGTTTCCTGCTTCTACTCCAATATATAAAAGTGTTCCATCCTCGTAACCTACAACTTCCATTGTTGCTTTATCAGTTTCTACGTCGGCTAATGCATCGTCTGCTTTTACAACATCCCCTACTTTTTTATTCCATGTAATAATCTTTCCCTCTGTCATTGTATCGCTTAAAAGCGGCATACGAATTTCTTTTGCACCAGCAGGAAGGGATACAATTTGTTGTTCTACAATTTCGGCTTTGGGCGTAGGTGCAACTGTAGCTTTTTGCTCTATTACTGGAGCAATTTTAGTATTTTCTAATGCGGTTTTATAATCTTCCCCTTCTTTACCAATAACGGCTAAGATACCTTCTACTTGAACTGATTTTCCTTTATCTACGCCTAAATATAAAATTGTTCCTTCGTTATAACTTTCTAATTCCATAGTGGCTTTATCGGTTTCTACCTCGGCTAATAAATCGCCAGGTTTTACCTTATCGCCAACTTTTTTGTGCCACTCTACCAGTACACCTTCAGTCATTGTATCACTCATTCTAGGCATGCGTATTACTTCCGCCATAATCTATGTGTTTCTTATTTATAAATTAAGAAGTGAAATTACGGCAAAATAGCCGAAAATAAACACCTGGAATCACTCAATAATCTAACTCTAGCCTTAATCGATCCTTCAATTCCTTTACAAGTGGGTATTCTTCAATAATTTTCAAGTACTGTTCTTTTGTGTTTAGAGGTTTATCAATTGGTTGAGAGCTAGCTTCGGTTTCTACAATTATAACATTATACGCTAATGCTTTATTACCAAAATGATGTTGTAAGTGCTCAATTAACAATGCTCTTTCTTGCTCTATAAATTTTTGTTGAATATTATTATCGGTAACAATTTCGATGCTATCGTTATTTACAATATTTAACTTAGCCATTTTGAAATTAGTAACGGCACTGTGGTTTTTTCTATCTTCTAACTTTTGTGTAAAAACACTCCAAGCTTTAGATAACTCATCGTTAGTTAAAAGCACTTTAACGACTTGGCCAGTTGATTGGTCTGCAATTTTTTTACGGATTTTTTCAAGAGATGATAAACCTACTTTTGGTAAAATTGTATTGGTTTTTATAAGAGGTTTTATTTTTTCATCTGCACTTTCAATGGACAATTTTGCTTGTAGCTTTTCTTGTTTTAATTGGGGTTGTATTTTATTTTCTACTTCGTTTTTT
>Ga0209596_1000237_pt1 | contig 51242 bp, 53 predicted proteins | sample M_130807_MF_Meta_FD_187314 | JGI IMG/M metagenome (GOLD analysis project Ga0209596, IMG submission 187314) | Freshwater microbial communities from Lake Montjoie, Canada to study carbon cycling - M_130807_MF_MetaG (SPAdes) (version 2) | ecosystem: Environmental > Aquatic > Freshwater > Lake...
TGTTCATCATAAAAACTCATATTAAATACCTTTAAAAAACAAAAAAAAATTATACCAATTATCTATATGGATATATCATTGTTATCTTTACTATTTTTTATAATTATAACGATTGGTTATTTTTTGGCTTTAAAACCAAAATTAACACTGGATCAATTAGGGCCTGATTGTTACACCGACTATAAGAATTCTATATTTCCTAAACTTGCTCTGTATCTCTTGATTGTATGCTTGACACAATTTCTTTTAAATACTGCTTACTTAACTAACAAATGTGGTGGCGAGGTTAAGAACAATATTGGCCCCGCTGCGTTATACACGTTTTTTCCGTGGCTCATTATTTTTGGCATCATAATTGCGATTCTAATTATTTTTCCGGGGTTCAAAAGTGCGTTTTCAGATGTGATTGGATACTTTGCGATTGCTGGGTCAGCAAAAACGCTGTTTGCGAATATTATGTTAGATGCTGACCTTAATGCGAAAATAGCAGGATTATCAGATACAAAAAAGAAAGCGGAAATAACAACCGCCGCCGATACTCTAGTTAAGATGCTTGGGAATAAATCTATATTAATTAATCAGATCACACCAGACAACTTTTTGAGTTCGTGGGATTTATTGAAACCGCTTATGAAGGATACCATTATAGGCCAAGTTGAAGTTGATAATAAAGCCAAGTTGTTAGATTTGGTTGTGCTAAAGGATAATATAGGTGAGGCATTCTGGTATGTTTACACTGCTATTTTGATTTCATCCGTTGTATATTATAATTTAGCTAGCCGAGGGTGTGTTAAGAGTGCTGCTCAAATAAAAGCAGGATATGATAAATATCAAGAAGATCAGGCAGCAAAGGAAGCCGAAGAAAAAGCAAATACTGCGACAGTTGTATTAAATTAAATTAAACAATTTTGGGATATGCTAAATAATACAACACAAACAAATAACATAAAATGCCTAGAATAATTGATAATAGCCAAATTGGCAAAATTGTCTTGTTTTTATAGCCTACACCAAACTCTCTTAAGCTGCCATCTGGTTTATATAAGAATACTGGTTTTATTGTATGTACAAACCAAAATAGTATGACGAATAAAACTATTGCGGCTATTGTTACATTTTCTGCTATAAATTGTCTTAACATTGGTTATCTCTAATATATCAATATTTAAAAAACTATTAGGTATTAACCTTTTTAAAAATATAAATTATCTAAATAATTTATTTATATAATTTATATTGGTTCACATTTACTTGTTTTCTTATTCCATCGTGTTCCGTTTGGACATCTAGATCTTTTTACTGTAGGTTTACTTTTTGTTTTTGATTTAGATGATGAACTTGATGATGAAGAACTCTTAGACTTAGACTTAGACTTAGACTTTGACTTAGACTTAGACTTAGACTTTGACTTGAATAAGGAAGATGAAAAGGGTGATATTGGTCTAATTTCTTCCTTGGGTGGTGAAAGGGATGATATCGGTCTAATTTCATCTTTTGCAGGTGAAATAGAAGGAATTGGTTTTAATGCCGCCATAATCGGTTCTATTTCCGATCTGTATCTATCATAAGTGGTCTCCTTGTAATGTAATATTGGAAACTTCTTAACATCATACTTTGGTTCTCTCTGAATAATTTCAAGCCAGTTGTCGCCATTTTCGTCCAAAGGGTTTTTAATAATATCCAGATGCTTGTATTTTGTTTCATTAAAATGATAAATATAAATATCTTTAACTGTTAATCCGTATTGTTTCAATATATGCGATCGTGCCTGATAATGTGATAAATTGTATTGAACTGGTAAATTGTAATATGAATTATTCACATATTCAAATAACGTCTCATTTGGATACTTACACTCGTGTTGAACAACATCTTGTATTTTTTCCTTGTATTTATTGAATAGTGTCATACTTGGATATATAAGCATAACTCCGCCATTTATTCGCCCCATTTCTTTACATTTTGAAAGCACTTCTTCGGGATTGTTGCGAATTTTTTGATTATTTTTTAAATTTGAGTTACCAATATAATATGTTAGTACAGCAGGCGTTTCTAAACCAAAAATATGATCAATATTTCTCATAATAACCATATCCGATTCAATAATACAGACCTTGTTGTACTTCTTTAATGTGTAAGCAAAAATAAAATTACACGTCCTTAATGTGTTAAAATTGCTGTATCCACTATTAAAAGATACGTCATATGTTATATTTCTATCATCATATGGAACTACCTCGGTTACTAATGGTCTTATTGCGTCCACAAACGCAGTGGGTGTGTCATTTACCGAATATAAATATATGATATCATTGTTTGTATTTTGACGCAACATTTTGAAAAAATACAGCTCTAATTCTAAATATACTGGATTGCTTCCAAAATGGATGATCGCGAAGGCATATCTTTCTTTTACTGCTTTTGCTACTGCTTGCGCTTGCGCTTGTGCTACTGTTTTTACTACTGCTGTAGGTGCTGCTACTGCTTGTGCTACTGCTTGCGCTTGTACTACTGTTTTTACTACTGCTGTAGGTGCTGATGCTGCTTGTGCTTGTGTACTTGTTTCTAGTTTTTTTATTAGTGAAGAAGGAGGTTTATATGAAGAAGGAGGAGGAGGAGGAGGAGGAGGAGGAGGAGGAGGTTGTTGTTTAGATTGACTTGTCTCTGATTTTTGTTGTTGTTGCTTATTAATTAATTCTTTAAAACTTTTCATTATTATTGTTATATTATATTGTGATTTTAAATATAATATAATTATTGATTGCTTGCTAAATAACCTTTAATTATTCTTTTATGTCGTCTAGTTTTATTTAAATATCTAGGATTTTTAGCTTTGTTTTCAGTTTTTGAAAGTTCTACTGGTATCATATCATCCCATATGCCTATTTTAGCTGTTATATTATATCCTATATTTTTTGAATTTTGGATTATTCCGCGGAACATTCCCGAAGAATTGTGATCCATAGAAAAATTACCCTGTTTATCTACTGCAATAATTCCTCCAGAACCACTTGGCAAATAATTGAATACCGAATCATGACACGCTGTTATTAAATCTTTTCCAGCATATTTTATTCTTGCTGCAATATCATAGGCGGCAACACGGCGCATAAATTCTTCACCCCAACCTGTTGCTGATACTGCACAAGTATCATTATTTGCATATGTACCTGCGCCAATTATTGGAGTATCACCTACACGACCACTCATTTTATTTGTAATACCACCAGTAGATGTGGCTGCTGCTAAAGTTCCTTTATATAAACAAACTGCTCCTGATGTACCAACTTTACTATTTTTATCAGATACAATCCTATCCGTTTTTACTCCAGTAGAAAAATATGAATTATTAACCATTGTAAGACCATTTTGTTTTGCAATATTCTCGGCTGCTTCTCCAATAATATAATTATGGTTTGTTTTATCCATTACTAATCTTGCTACTGAAATGGGATTTTTTACTCTTTGTATTAATGAAACTGATCCACATTTGAGTGTTTTTCCGTCCATAATTGCCGCTTCTAATTCGTATGTTTTTTTGTCTGTTGAAACTGATCCTTTACCTGCGTTAAATAATGGATTATCTTCAAATAATTTGACAGCAAATTCACAAATGTCTACTGCTGTTATATTTGAATTTGTTTTAATAAATTTATAAATATTATTAATTATAGATTCAAGTGCCGCATAATATGACTTATCATCAATATTTTTACTAATATCTCCAGCGCCTCCATGAATTAATACACAAAACTTAGATAGGGATTTATTTATTTTTTTGTTTTTAAATGTTTTCATTATATTATATTGTGATTTTAAATATAATATATTATTTTTGCTCTCTAAATATTTACTAATCATCATAAGCAAAGTTATTATCATCTCCATCACCATCATCATTATCACGGTCTCCATTAATATCATCATCATCATCCATACCGCCCATCCTAAACTCATCCGCATTAGCAAATTCATCCGCTTCTATATCATCCATCGCTTCATCTAAAAATATGTCCACATTTTGGTCTGTAACATTTACGTTTTTCCTCACATTTTTCTCCACTTGAGCAATTTTCTCCATCATATCTTTCTCCTGGTCATAATTCTCCGGGTCATATTCTTTAATACCTTTATTTAAACCCTTAGACCAAACACCCAGCTTATTGATTTTCAAAATAGTATCAACTTCGCGCTCTTCTTCTGATAAATTCTTAAGACGATCTGTAAATGTGTATTTCTCAGTTTCTTTTAATTTAAATACCCGATCCATTACCGTTTTGTAAGATAAATCAATTGTATCCTTTGAATCCATCATCATTGTAATATAAGAAACTAACAAAGATGCCACATTTTCCTGTAATTTAACCACATCGCCTTCCATATATTGCTGTTCAGTCTCTGTGAATCGCAGTTGCTGCTCTACTAAAAAGTCTGAACTAAATATATCATCTTTGTCACTTTTTGATTTAACTAACATTCTTGTAATCATTTCGGGATTCTTTGCTAAACTAATATATTCGGTAAAAACTAGCAGCATATAATACTCATACAATAATGTAGACATTCGCTTATCAAATATAGAATAGGTGTCAATATCGCCCACTCTTATATTTGTTAGTGCGGGTGTTTGTTCAGATAGTAAAACTACAGCAGCACATCTACTTTGTATTTCATAGAGTAGATTCTTAATTGTACTATTATCATAGAATTTTCGCAATGGCTCATAATATGACTCCACAATATTTTTTAGATCCTGACCGTGTTTTTGAGATAAACCCCAATATGCTGGAGGAGCCATTGACTGGACCTGCTTATTTAAGATCATTGTTGGTAAAACAACTGAGAGCAAAGAGATGAATGTTTTGAAATAATTAATATAATTGTACATTCCGTCATCTGAAATAGAATCCGTTGTCTTAACTTCTTCTTCTCCTTCTTCTTCTTCTCCTTCTCCTGTTTTGTCAAAATCCCAATTTGTTAGTTCATTCAAAAAAGCAACAACCTTTTTAAGATCATTCCTTCCAATCTTTGATTTCCTTTTAACAAAATCTATGACTTCTCTTCGCATTTCTGTATTAGCGCGATCTAAATAATTCTTCATAGTTCTCATATCCTCAGTATCTTCCTGTATTGACACGTCATATGTATCTAACAATGTCTCCATTTTGTCTCTGAAAACACGAGCAACAACTTGTTCATCATTTTCGTCCATTTTTACAAGCAACTTACCCAATGTATCTGAATAAGATGGTCTATTAAATGCTAAGGAAATGGGGATTATGTTTTCCCTACTAACAATTTGAAACATACGCAAAAATGCCTCCTTGGAATAATTGCGTCCTTCACGTTTCAGCTTAGCAATCTTTTCTTGTAGTGAATCATTCTTTGATAAGTAATCAGGTTTGCTTACACAAATTGTGGCCAATTCATCACTCATTGGCACCGACGATTGAAACCTACATAAATCAATAAATGCTCTGTAAATTGTATCCTCGCTGTAAGCATTTGGTATCTCAGGAAAAACACGTTTGGTATCAACTTCACTCAGCATAATTGCGCTCTCTGTTAAAATCTTGACATCATTCATTACCTTTGACAATTCCCTGACAACATTATTATTTACTTCAATATTGGGGTTCTCCTTGACAAAATATTGTAATGCTGTTAGTGTACCATTTTCCTTGTCATTACAGCAAGCATTGTCCATAAAAGGCTGATTTGACGCTTTCATTAACAAATCCTTCTTATCAACTATTTGCTGTATTTCTTCCTGAAGAGCAAGCGAATAAGCAATAATTTTGGACTCTATAACTAACATATCTTCAATTTGCTTAGGACTTCCAATCTTAATATTATGTAACATTTGGTCATTAAACCCGGAACTAACATTTTGTAGGCCTTTTACGTGGAAACGCCTCAATGGTGGCAAAAAATTGGTCCATTTGGCCATATTATGCTCATCCGGAATGCCAATTTCGGGATTCTGTAACAAATAATCAACTTTCTCTCTAATCTTCTGTTCCACCTCTGAATAAGGCAACAAGAATTTAACAGTAAACAGTTTAATACGATTTGCCAACTCTTCTTCTTTGATTCGTGCTAAGGAATCCCAAGGCATCGTCTTACTTCTCATTTTAAACGCAACACACGCCAAATATTTGAGACCAGTATCGTCACCCTCTCCCTCAAAGGGGAATCCACTAAATGATCTCACACAGCCCGGAAATGTTTTGCGAGTTTTTACAGAAGGAATACTCGTTTGTACACCAATCAAAAACATACCAAGTGTCAGCATCATAAGTGTAGAACTATAAACAAGGCCATATTCGGGCAATTTCTTTCCCTTGATCGCCGCCTGCTTCTCCTTCTCTCTATATACAGATTCCTTATCAATAATCCTTATATCACTCATTAGTTCAGTGACAACCTTGATAATAAAATCACTGGAATGATCAATATTGATTCCCATATTTGACGCAATAGAATGAATAATATTGAAGACCATTTGACCATCAGGCGACAACATTTTGGATTTATTTGACGCATTAGCAGCAGTAACATTGTTAGTATCTTGTTCCATAATATCACGACTTTTCATCTTGAAACCATCCTTGTATCCTTCTTCAACATCAGCATCAATTTGACATATTACTTCGCCACTATTAACATCTACCCAAGCATCACCATTGGCACTTAGACGGCCAATATCTTGTTTCAACAAATTTAAAACGTTTTCATAATTATCAGGAGCATTCACAAAATTGTAAGCTAAAATTGCTCTGAATTGCGGCATCAATTTTGTATCCGTGTCTTTACAATATACCCACCATTCGCTTTCCATTTCTCCATCGTGAACATTAGCCATCTCTGTATTACCGTTACGACCATACATTTCTACAAATCGCAAAATATCATTTTGCTTTTTAACAAAATCTTGTTGGCTTGTAATTAGATCACGTAATTTGGTATATGGACTAACAACCTGGGTTTTAAGCTCGTCTGATACTTGTAATCCAAGATTATATTGCTGCATATTGTATTTCAGATTCGCATCTAATTTCAATTTCTGTAGCCTAGCATAAATATCATCATAATAGAGCGCCTTAGCAGTTACAATTTTATTAAACTGTTCCTTTGTCATTTGATAATTCTTATCAAATTGATCCATAATTTGTTTTAAAGCATTGGAAACCATTGTGTCACGCGTGACCTCTGTTGACTCGCAAGCATCATCCGTCTTATTCGGCTTAAATAAGCAGTCTGTCTGGATATTACATAATACATCTTCGTCTTTAATAAACCACTGGGGATCAATATCTGTCGCTTTTGACCATTCATCATCTTTTCTGACATAATATTCAAGACCATTTACTTCGGAATTGGGACCGTCGCCTTCCGAAACTGAAAGCATCGCATATTGACCATTAGCCACCTTTTTAGCACGATTCACAAGTGTTTCAGCCATATACGCAGCAGTTCTCTCGTCTTTTTTGAATTTATTTGTTAGTTGATCAGTCAAGAAAATGATCATTTCCTCGGGATTTAATGAATCGCGTTCTTTTTTATAAGTAACATCAATCAATTCATAATTTGTATTATCAAAGTCCTTGTCAAAGTAAATATCGTTACCATTATCTGCTTCAAGCATTTCTCTAGAATAGTATTTCTTGGCTATTACATAAGAAGTACAAGTGTCCTCTGCGGCATTTTTCTCCAATTGCGCTTTTAACGCATCCTTATCGGCTTGAAAAATACTCTTTAACTCGTCTGGATACATCAATTCCATATTACTAAATGCGACTGAGTTATTGAATAAATTACCATAATCATCTACAGTGACTTTCTTCAACAGTTCCGAACTAGACATTGCGTATAATTTTGCTCGGTCTTGTAATCCATATGCTTCAAAAACGATCCCTCTTATATCCGGATTATTATCAAACAATTCAAAAAAATCATTAGTGTATTTGTTTGGTATTTTCATATTTCTTAAGACCGAAAATGCTCTGCTATATTCTACATATGTCTTGTTATATTCGCCAATTTTTTGCTTAATAAACTCGTTAAAATCAAGGTATTGCTTGTATGTCAAGTCATTGGAATACACTAGAAAGGGCTCCAAATAGGATATGATATTCACCATTGACAAACTACCGCCAATGTATTTCTTAACCAAATTGAAAATGATCCGGATCTTGGGGATAATAATCTTCAAAAAGTGTTCGTATATTTCTAAATTGGTAACGCCTTCGGGTCTTTCAAATGACGATAAGTTTAAAAAATAATCTTTGATATCATCTACAAAATTCTCATTCTCATATTCTATTTCGGTCTCCAAATCACTGATTTCAACCTTGGTATAATTGGTTTTCTGTTTCAGCATTTGCCAATAGTTCAAAAAATTAAGACCTAAATTTGCTTTAACTAACAAACTTGAGCCTGGTAAATTAATTTGTGAGAACCGGATTGCCGGTTCTGGAAGTGTTAGAACGGAATTGATTGACATATTATCATTTGGTGTTAGTTTGACACGATGCGCAATCATCTTGCTACCTTTTAAATTGGTTGCTTCTAGACGATCAAGACCCAGATTGTATCTCTCTATAACAAATTTTCTTGTTTGAACCTGATCATTGTCTACAACCGACGAATACAAGTCAGTCAAATTGTCTATGATTACGTTAATATCACTTGCCACGTTGCCATTTACAATAATGCCATTTGCCGCCGTAAATACGCTCTCAGACGCATCCGGAAACACTGGATCAAACGGCGTTAAATATGGGTTTACTGCGCTATAAAGCTCACTATATCTATTTTGCCCATCAGCAGTCGCATTTGCTCTGTAATTTTTAAATAATGTAGACAATTCTAATAAATCCTCATTCTGCTTGATGTAGAAAACATCATTTTCATTCTCTTTCATTTCAGGAGTGTAAACCTTCTTAATATTCTTAGCAACTAACATAATCCAGTAAAGAGTGTTCTTGAATTTTGACAAGTAATCAGCAAGAGGGCGATCATCTGCTGTCTTCTTTACGATGCCTGTAATATTATTGTTAATGTCAAATTTGGATGATAAATCACGCAATTGTAGAAAACGAGTAATCATTATATGGATGCTATTTAATACACTGGGTGTCCTTCTGCCACTAGGGATTGTTGAAACCATCTCCTCTAACAAGTCATTTGTTTGTGTTTCAATATTGAAACGATATTTGTCCTTGTCTATGTTTACAAACTCTTGGATCTTAACTATATCGCCAAATACAATTGCGTCGCCTTCTATTAGAAATTGCTTCACCTTATCTCTAATATTGCGCTTGGGGACAGCAATGTCTTCTTCTCGTATTTCACCTTCTTCTAATTCCCCTTCTTCTAATCCTTCTTCCAATCCTTCGTCCAATCCTTCGTCTAATCCTTCCTCTAATCCTTCCTTTTGTTTTGCGTCAGGTGGTGGTCTAATTTCAAATGTCTCAATTGGCAACTTTTCAGGAATGCCCTGATACGCAAAGTTAATGTAAATTGTGTCATCATCAGTCGTTCTTAATTCAATCATATCTTCTTCTAAATTAGTAATCTCTCCTGTAATCACTGTTGGATATTCGCCTCCAAAATATATATTGACCCACTTGCCTGGAACCAAATCATTTTGCCTGGCAAACCCATCATTTGGATTACGACTAATTATTTTGATTTCAGTAATCGTACCTGAACCAATTGTGCCATCCGATTTAATATTCAATTGCGTTTCTTCAAATGATTTTACATCCACCAACTTAATTTTTGTGGGATCTATATACGTAATAATAAACGTATTTTCATTTAATATTTCATTAGTGGGATCTAAAATATAAATGACATCACCTAGTTTTAGAATGACTTCTGCTTCTTCTTTAACTTGTACCGCTTCTTTAGATATGTCTAGTTCTTTTGATCCTTCGCCTTCTAATCCTTCTAATCCTTCGCCTTCTAATACTTTGACATCTTCTTCTTTAGATTCTTCTTTTTTTTCTCCTTCTTCTTTATTGGCTCCTGTTATTCTATTCACTAACGAATCAGCCGCCGAAGTAATTTGGCTTATAATACCCTTTTCTTCTTTTGCTTCTTCTGCTACTGGTGCTACTGCTTTTGCCTCTAAAATGTCTCCTATAGGTTTTACCGCTGTTTCCTTACTAATGTCTTTAATTGGTGAGTCAGATGATTGTGACATTATCTTATATTTATAATAGAAATTTTTTATCTATACGGAAATCTAATGGATATAATTTGTCCCAAATTAAAAGTAAAAAGGTTTAAAGACTACTTCAATAAATAATATAAATAATGTCAATACCAAGCGTTTATAATTTGTCTGAAATAACCGAGTTTGCTAGATTATTAAATGATAGTGCTTCTGATACTGAAGATAATAGTCCTATTAATATAACTAATTATTCTACTAAATCAAATGAGAAATATAGAATTGTGAGATACAATAGGAATTTTCTACATAAAGCACAAATAGGCAAATATGGTTTGTTCCGATCTGTCATCATTAATGATGCGAATCGTGTCGTATGTTTTTCACCACCTAAATCAGTACCCGCTGACCAGTTTTTACAGATGTATCCTTTACCAAATGATAATGATAATGATAATGATAATGAGAATAAGGAAAAGCCCAAGTCTATTATTGCGCAGGAGTTTATTGAGGGCACGATGATCAATGTGTTTTTTGATCCTTCTGTCGGGTTAACTGGCTGCTGGCAAATTGCTACACGAAGCACTGTGGGCGCCAATGTGACCTTTTTTAAGGGCGCGACTAAAACCTTTAATGAAATGTTTATGGAGGCTTGTGTAGCAAATGGACTATTCATTCATACTCTTAACCCAAATTTCTGCTACAGCTTTGTTCTACAACACCCTGAAAACCGAATTGTTGTGCCATTTTCCAAACCTCAATTGTATCTAGTTGACGTATTTCAAATCATTCAAGATTCTAATAATGTTGTAAAAGTCATTAGTCAAAAGATGTCCGATGTGAGGCAATATGGATTCTGGGGTCTAACGTCCATTCGGTTTCCCGAGACCTATGAATTTACGAGTTACACTGAACTAATTGAAAAGTTTGCCAGTCCAAATACACCCTACAATGTTCTAGGCATCGTTGTTCGCAATTTGGACACAAATGAACGCACCAAGTTTAGAAATCCAATTTATGAGGAGGTGCGTCACTTGCGAGGCAATCAGCCCAAGATGCAGTATCAGTATTTGTCTTTGAGACAGGCAGGCAAGATTCCCGAGTTTTTGAAGTTCTATCCGGAGACCAAGAATGAGCTGTCTGGATACAGAGATCAGCTACATATGTTCACAAACACGCTTTTCAAGAACTACATTTCGTGCTACGTGAAGAAGGAAAAACCTTTAAATGAGTTCCCTGCTCAATACAAGACGCATATGTTCAAGATCCACGAACACTATTTGACTAATTTGCGGGAATCAAAGGGATCAATAAATAACACATATGTCATTGATTATGTGAATAAGCTGCCATCAAGTCTTTTAATGTTCTGCTTGAATCATAGTTTGAGAAAGCGCAATGTGGATACTTTGAAGGCTGATTTGGTTTAAAGATTGTAAAAGTAAAATATATTATTTGTAAGTTTATTACATATAATATTCATAATTTAATTAGATACCTAGTTCATTTAATACTCTTAGTCCGCTATTATACGCCGCGTGAAGAGACCCATAATATATTGGATCCGTATGCTCACCTGCGAAAAATATAGTATTGCCTATATTTTGATATACCTTTTGAATATCAGCATCTGTAATATTGGCGTCGTGATAAGAGTATGCTCCCTTGCTAAAAATATCCTCTTCCCACCTAGTCACGTGTCAAGCTTTTGGCTCTGGAACCAGTGGATAATAGTTATGTAATTGTGTTAACATTGTTTCAATGATTTCTTCATCACTTTTGCCCACCAAATTCCATCCAATATTAGCCGGACAAATTGCCTCTAGAATTGGCTTATTCTTGGAAAACTTATAATTATTCCATAATATGTAGGGACATATGTCTTCTTTTTTATCTTTTACATCTTTGTTAGAATTTAAATAGTAATTTGTGCCACTTGTCTTTGGATTGTATGTCAAAAACATTGGCACATCATCCTTCCAAAACACGTCTTCCTTGGCAAATTCTATTTGGATCTTCTTATAGGAACCCATTTTGATTTTAGCTAGCGCTTCTGTTTTATTAGTTTCAAGTGGCGGAACAAAGTGTATATTCTTTAGAGGTTCAGGCGGTATTGTTATACACAATTTGTCACAATGATAAACTTGTCCAGAACTTGTGACAACCTCTACATAATAGCTGCTATAGTTTATATTTGTTACAATCTGGTTACACTTGATTTTATCCTGTAGATTTGGAATTATTGCTGAGTTTATAAGCGCTTCAATGAGAGTTTTGGCGCCATTTTTAAACAAATAATGCGACCCACCATAGTCGCCAAATAATGCGTTGTTATACTGACCTTTGTTATCATTTTCATTAATATTCAAGAAATCAGTTGATAATGTTTTAACACTGCCGCCACACCAGACTTCAATCATATATAAGAAACTGGACAGATCGTCATCTAATTCTATGTCTGATTCATATTCTTTACATTCACTATAACCTTGTTTGTTTGTTAGTTGCTCAAATGCTTCAATAATTGTTTGGTTAGGCATATTGCCCATTTTAGCTGCCAATTCATTCCATTTTGTAGCCAATTGTTGCCGCTTGTCTTCTGAAATAGTATGAGTTGACGACATATACTCTATTTCTGTATTCTCCGAGTGCATCCAAGGGTTACATTTTGAAACTGGGATCAGATTATTGAAATCTAGTAATTTGTTTAATGGGTTACAATCGGAACCGTGAAGCCAAGCTGCGCCCATATCCATATTTGAGTCACTTGTAAAAACACGGCCACCAATACGATCGCGTGCTTCTAAAATTAGTAACGGCTTATCCGCAATTTTTGACGCAATTGTCAACCCGGAAACACCAGCGCCAATTATTAGAACTGGATTAGAACATTTTATATAGATTATATGCCATAAACTATATAAATCGCCTATATCACAGCAATTAGCAAATTCTGGTATTTTATTAAGAATTGTTTTGAATTCCGAATATTTGTTATCGAGTAATAATAAGACTATTTCATTTGTTAGTTCAATACATTTTATTGGCTTGGTTTTATTAAGATTATTTTCAAATCCCAAATTATCTATCTCTTTAATAAACTCGTTTTTAAATGCGTATTTTTGAGAAAGTGTTTTGACTTCTTCTTTTAAAAAAGAAAATATTGTTTGATTTAAAATCATACAGAGATGTATATATTATCATTACAAAACATCTTTTAAATAATTATAAAAATAATATAAGAGTTTGTTAACAATTATATTATTCTGTTTAAATGGCGCAAATTGGTTCCTATGTGTATTTAATTGACTTCAAAGACGGGAGCGAACAAGAAGTACTAACAAAAAAAGAATTACAAGATTCTGTTGACGATATATACGACAATATATCGCAAATTGTTAAGCAATATAAGCTTCAATATAATGGTAGAAAAAAGAAGATTAATATGACGTTGTATTTGGAAACAGAGATTTTTTCGGCTGTAGAATATATTGATCATTATAAGAGCTTGTCTAAAGAAGAATATGGTACTAATTTTTTGAGTGATTTTGACATTGAATTAATCAATATGTTTAATTAATGGTTTGTTTAAGGACCACCATCTGCTGCTCTAGTTCCTGATTTTCGTTGTTCAACAGCAGCAAACTTTGTTCTGCTGCCGTCAAATAGCCCCTTGATCTGTTGTAAATTCTCAAGTATTTGCTTAAATATAGTTTTCAACATTTGCTTGACATATTCCTTACCTAAATTGGGCTCCACAATGGAAATGCGCAATAAACTATCTGAATCGTGAGGGTGCATCTTCTTGAAACCGACATACGACACCTTCTTTAAATCATTGTAATATATATCATAAATCTCATAATTCAATATGTTGCCAACTGTATAATCCTCATTCACTAGGATAACATCATAAGTATTTTCCATTGTCACGTTTGCTGGTTTTATTTCCATTTCATCCGCATCCAATAATCTCTGTTGTTCTTGAAACTTGTCTAGTAAAATTTCACACGACTTTATGATTAATTCAGTATTTTCGTAAATACCAACCGTCTGTAAAACAAAGTCAAAGCTCCTTCTCTTGACATAACGCATACCTTCAAGCAGTTTCCAGTTGGTGGACTCAAAGTTGACCTCATTCTCACTCTTGCCTTCCTCCTGCCATTTGTGCTTGCGAATGCCCAACTCAGTATTGATTTTGGTCTCATCCGGAGTACATCCATAAGCACAAGTAGCGGTTACATTAAACATACTATCGTCTCTCGCAGTAGACACAATGAGCTCACAAGTCAACTTGATACGCTCACCGGGCAACTCATCCGAAACCCTGGGTCTTAATTTCACAAAATCAATGAAATACTCGCCCTTGCCGGTGGGTGGAATATAAGGAGGGAATATCTTGCGCAAATCGGCTTCATCTAAATATGAGTCGGTTGTTGTATTTCGTATTCTGAAATCTTTAGTAGTAACATAGATTGAAGTATCAGTTTTATTCTCAACGTCAATCTCTAGCAAATAGTTCTTAAAAGGAATAGCCAAATCCTTAATACAGATCGGAATACAACTTAAGCGTTGTTTGATAATCTCATTGTTTAGACGACTTGTGTTGATTGAAATATTTGCTTTGTTTTCTTCATAGGGTGTCGTTTTGAAACAAACCACGGGAATATCCGAAAGAATAGTCCGTCTGATAGCATTCACATAACTAACATCTACACCAGCAATGGTGAATGTTAAAATATCGTCGGATTCCTTTAAATTTTCAAGTTTAGCACTCATTGTATGTATATTATATTGTTGTTATTTTTAAATAAGATTTAGTTCAATTTTATTTAAACAGAAAAATAAATTATTTTTAATAATAATTAGTTAAAAATAAGATACAAATAAACTTATTATAATTTAATGAGTAGCATATTGTATTATAGCAATTTCTGTGAACCGTCTAAGAAGATCATTCAGACAATATCTAAAACTCAAATAGCTAAAGATATTCATTTTATTTGTATTGATAATCGGGTCAAAGACCCATCTGGTAAGGTATTTATTGTTTTACAAAACGGGCAGAAAATTATTATGCCTGAGAATGTTAGTAAAGTACCGGCACTTTTACTTCTCAATCAGAATTATAAGGTGATTTATGGTGACGATATTTACGCCCATTTCAAGCCGACACAGCAGGCTCAAGTAAAACAAGCCACTCAAAATAATATGGAGCCGATGGCATTTGGGTTCGGTGCTTCGGCATTTGGAAGCGGAATCGTTTCTGATAACTACAGTTTCTTGGATCAAAATGACGAGGATTTGAGTGTCAAGGGTAACGGTGGGGTTAGACAAATGCATAACTATGTGTCACTCAATGATTCAATGAATATGACAATGCACTTGCCAACTGATGATACGGAATATAAAACGGATAAATTAAAGGATGGTGAAATGAGTGTTGAGGCACTACAACGTAAAAGAGAACAGGAACTAACAAATATTAAGTATACCTAATTCCACCTTTTTCCGCTACGCTTATAAAAGGTTCAACGAAGTAAGAGCCAAACCATCAAAGTGTTACCAAACCCCTGAAAATTGTATTATTATATTAAAATTGAACTGAAATAAATATAATAATATTGTAACTATAATTAGCTATAGAAAGAAATGGAAAACATAAAGATTCCTTATATTGTGATTGACAGACGTGAAAAAAGTGAAACTAGCATTGAATGTGAGTCTGTTTGTAAATATGAATTACAAGATACTTTATTGAAAGAATTACAAGAGTGTATGGAATATCACGAATTTCGCTTTGTTGATGAAGAGAAGTTGTTTGAAACGGAAGACTTGGAATGTGACGAATGTGGCTGCCGTGTTGTTCTAGAAAAATACATAACGATTGTCAATGAAGTAAAGTTTTGTAGTGCTTGTAAACCCATTATGACAATAGATAAAAGTATATATGATCGCTTTCAAAAATTCCTTGATAAAAAGGGATCTGGTAGTGAAATATGGTATTTTGAAGATGGTGAGTGGGTTAAGTTTACGATTGGTTAAGTTTACGATTGATTAAGTTTACGGTTTATTGTTGAATCGGCAGACAAATTTTGTTTTTGACGGTTTCAAATTGATAAAGTCGTAATTTAAATTTGGTTGAATATTTGGTTTAAATATGTAACGATTAATTGCCCATACATCTAACAAATCTCTTACATCTATTTTGTAACTATTTGACTTACTAACGCAGATTTTCCAGGGCTTCATACATTGGCAAAAAATATATTTGGGTATCAATGGCATTTTATTTATATTTTACAAGTATTTTTTATATTGTTTTTACACCTTTTTATATTTCAAACGCCGACTCTTTGAGTCGGCATCTTTTAATGTGAAAAGGCAACTGTTACTTTTTAGCGTAGCAAAAACCGATAAATTGCCTTTGTTATATTCTGTAACTTTGTATAAATTCTGCGAAGCAGAATTATGATATATAAATCGGCATTTCAAATGTTAAAAGGTGTAATAAGTGTTTTATTTTTGGTTAAAGAAATTCATCTAGTTCCAATAAGATCTCGGATGGAATTATAATCAATGTTTCAAAAAGAAATGATAAAAAGATTTAAAGATAATCCATACTTTTTATTTAATGTCGTCTAACGTACTAACAATTTTTAATGATCATTTTATTGAATTTGTATCCGATATTTGTAACATTTTCCCTGATAATGTCAAGATTTTAAGTGCCAAGAATGCTTTAATTGCGATCCGAAAAGCCAATCCAAAAATTCTTGTGAAAATTTGGACCAACTATGTTTGCGAACCATATAGAAATCAAATTGAAAAGGGTGATATTAGTTTCTTTGTTGATAAAGACTATTCCAAGGAGTTTGAGAACCACGGTAACTCAAACAATATAATGGACTATATTAATATGATACGCGAGCCAATTAAAGAGATGAGTGTTAGTAACAAAGAAAAAACAATGAAATATATCCAGAATTTATGTAAGATTTCTTCACTTGTTTAACACTTGTTTAAAGGTGTATAAAAATATGGTGTCAAACGACATTTTAACTGTTGTTACCATATATGCTCTCATAAAATAGCAGATATTTAGTCCATATTTCTCAGTAACACTTTTTTTCCCAAAAGTAAAAAGGGAAATGGATTTTGGACATTTTCAACTTTGTAAGAAATGTCCAGATTTGGAAACCCGAAAAAAGTTTTGAAAATGACCCATTTTTCAGAGTTATCACCATAATGGTCTCAAAATTATTTTAAGAGTTGAAAAAACTGTGACGATAAAAAACAATAATTGGGTGATAACTTTAGGATTATTTTCTGAGTATAAATAAAAAGGTAATAAATGATAACGGAATTACCCCAAAAACCCCTCAAATTTCAGTGTGTTAGTTGTTGCTTTATATCCAGTAACAAAAAAGATTACTCCAGACATTTGTTGACAGCAAAACATCAAGAATTGTCTAAAATGGTAACGAATGGTAACATAAAACCCCATTTTACCCCTGTCTGTGATCAAGCAAAATTTGTATGTAAATGTGGTAATATTTATACATATAATTCGGGATTAAGTAGGCATAAAAAAAAATGTCAAATGGAAATTGCAGTTGAACAAAATAATGACAAAAAAGACAATTTGGTTGAATATCTTATTAAGGAAAACTCTGAATTCAAAGGGTTAATTATGGAACTAATTAAGAAGGAAACAATAAATAATACAACTTATAATAATGTTAATTCTAATAATATTAACAATAATTCATTCAACTTAAATTTATTTTTAAATGAAAAATGTAAAGATGCTATTAATATTGATGAATTTGTTGCTTCTATTAAAATGCAACTCTCAGATTTAGAAAATTTTGGACATCTTGGTTATGTAGAAGGTATAACAAATATTTTAATCAATAATTTGAAGGATCTAGATACATATTCAAGACCAATACATTGTAGTGATTTTAAACGAGAAGTACTTTATATTAAGGAAAATAATCAGTGGACTAAGGAAACAGATGATAAACCTCTTCTCAAAAATGCGATTAGACAAGTAGCAAATAAAAATATCAAACAGATCCAAACTTGGAAAAATTTGAATCCAGATTGTATCTATTCTGATTCAAAAAAGAATGATCAGTATAATAATATTGTGATGAACTCAATGTCTGGTGGTTCGTATGAAGAACAACAAAATAATATTTCACAAATTGTTAAAAACGTTTCAAAGATTGTTGTAATTGATAAAAATATTGAGAAATAAACTAACAAATAATTAAAATATCTTTTGTTATTAGTTTAATTTAAACATATATCTTTTAATTAAAAATATATATGTCGTCAGAAAAACAAGCAAAAGAAAACAAACAAGAAAACAAACAAGAAAACAAACAAGAAAACAAACAAGAAAACAAACAAGAAAACAAACAAGAAAAACAAGGTAAATCATTTGAGGATTTAGAAGTGCCTGCTGAGTTTAGCAAAATTATTAATGATTTTATTGCCGATATTGTGACAACTTTTCCCGAATATAGTGGCCTTATTAAGCGCTGGTGGTCTAATGATGAAACCAGAAAACAACGAGAGATTGCCTTTGTATTTAGGCACTGTGTAAAGACAATTCCTGAACGATTTTTTGACATTTTGTACAAGAATGGCGAGATTTTTGCTGATGACTCGGAGTCCAATACAGAGTTTTTACCCGGCATTGTTTTTAAACAGCTCTGGAAGTGCGATATTAGTGACACAACGAGAGAGACCATTTGGAAGTATTTACAACTGATCCTTTTTTCAGTCATTGGAACAGTTAATAATAGCTCGGAATTGGGCGACACTGCGAAACTGTTTGAGGCAATTAATGAGGATGAATTAAAGTCTAAATTGGCCGAGACGCTAGAGAATATGTCGTCGCTTTTTTCTCAGGAAACTTCCCAAGAAGGAAAAGAAGGAAAAGAAGGAGAAGGAAAAGAAGGAGAAAAAGGTAGCCCATTTACACCTGAGAATATGCCCAATGCGGAGGAACTACATAACCACCTTAACAGTCTTATGGGCGGCAAGTTGGGAAAATTAGCAATGGAGTTAGCAGAAGATACTGCGGCAGAATTGGATTTGAATATGGACAATGCATCCAATCCCAAGGACGTGTTTCAACAGTTGTTCAAGAACCCGGGCAAGCTGATGAATATGGTTAAGAACATTGGTGGCAAAATTGAGAGCAAAATCAAGTCGGGTGAGATCAAAGAGAGTGAGCTAATGAATGAAGGTATGGATCTTTTGAATAAGATGAAGAGTATGCCGGGAATGGGTGATATGTCCAAGATATTTAGTCAAATGGGGATACCGGGGCTTGACAAGAATACCAAGGTAAATATGGGCGCAATGGAGGCACAAATGAGTAAGAATATGAAGATGGCGCAAATGAAGGAGCGAATGCGAGCAAAGGTGGCACAAAAAACAACTCCTTTATCGCAAGCGACTTCTAAGCAAGCGACTCCTAAGCAAGCGACTCCTGCTCTATCCGAGGAAGAACTCATCAAGATTTTTAGCACTGGTGAGAAAGCACAAAAGACGCCGAGAGGGGCTAAGCCACCAGGACCAGGACAAGCACAAGCACCTGTACAAGAACCAAGTTCTAGTAAAAAGAAGAAAGGCAAGAAATAAAATCTTTAACCCAATATAATAAATTAATTAAATTATCATTTTATTATATAACTTACAACAATGACACATACAAGAGGAATAAAAAGAAGAATACGAGCTAATAAGACACGTAAAGGTGGATCATTATTTGGATTTTCTAGTAGGAAAAAAGACACAAATGTAATATTAAGTGAACTCCATTCTAAGGCAGGAAATATTAAACTGAAGGATTTTGAGACCAAATTTATAGAAAATATTGATAAATTGAAGCAACGTAAACCACTATGTGTAACATCGTGCTTAAAATCGTGTCACGATGATAAAATGCGTGATCAAATGAATAATATGATGCGAAACAATTCTTTCTATGATTGGGGGAATTTATGTGGTCATTCATTAAATGTAAAGTCTTGTCGTGAGTTTATTCATACTTACACTAAATTGGACGCATATAATAAATATGTTAGTACATTAAGTTCAAAAATCAATAATCATTTTGATAAACTAACAAAGGAATTAAATGTCAAAAATATTATTAAACCAAATGAAGAACCTTTAGGTGTCTCAGATGTTGTTAGTCCATTGTCAAGTTCTAAATCTAAGTCTAAGTCAAGATCCAGTTCTAGATCTGTATTTAGTCCAATGTCAAGTTCAAAATCCAGTTCTAGATCTATATTTAGTCCAATTCAAAACCCAAAATCTAAATCAAGTTCTACATCTAGATCTAGTAAATCAAGTCGGATAAGCGATTATAGTTTCAAATCAATTGACCGATAGTTATAATATATAAAGTATAAAGTATAAAAGTATATATATATTATAATGACAACTCCATTTTGGTCAAATGATCCGACAATATTATTTAACAAAAGTTCTATATTTCAGGTTTGGCCGTCTTCATCAATGACAATTGAAGCCAAGATGAATGCGATTAGTCGTCTTGTTATTATCCTATCTACTTTAGGATTTATATTTACAATGAAGACACATTTCCTAATAATTGGACTTGTAACATTAGCAATCATTTTCTCAATTTATCGTTACAGAAAGCAGACCATTGTTACCGGTTTGAAAGAAAACTTTACTCAGAAAAAGAAAAAGAGCGAGTCAATGCCCGCGCCAATAGTAAGCAATCCGGTTACTCTAGAGAATGTATTAAGGAGCGAATTTTATCCGACTACAAAGAAGAACCCGTTTGGCAATGTGCTTTTAACCGATATTATGGACGACCCCAATAGACTAGCAGCAGCGCCCAGTTTTAACCCGGTTGTATCTGATGAGATTACAAGTGCCGTTAAGAAGCAGACCCAAATGCTTTACCCGGGCATTAAGAGCACTAACAAGCAGCTATATGGCGACTTGTATGATAATTACCAATTGGACACCGATATGATGCAGGGGTTCTACAGTACAGCCAACAGTCGCGTGATGAACGATCAAGGATCTTACGGTCAATGGTTATATGGAAATAAACCTTCAGCGAAGGAAGACAACGCTGCAGGCAACCTACAAAGATATGCCGACAGTTACAGATATATTCTTACATAATTTGAGAGCATTAGTCGTTACAAAAAATATAAATTTAAAAAGAATAATTTCAAATTTATATCCTAATTATTAAAAAACAATTGTAAACATTTTAGAAGATCTTGTTTTGTATTTTTTTTATTTTTATTCATAATATTCATATTATTCATTTTGACTGTAACTAAATAATTTATAAACCATTGAATTATTTTTATTTGGTTATCATTGAGTACCATCTTTTTTAAAACTTTAAAAATATTGATAATAAATTCTAAATTTTGATTTATATCAAATCTAATAATTTCATCTATAAAATTCACATAATTATCACTTTTGTCTGTCAATTGTTTAAAACACTCTTTTTTTACAAAAAAACATTTATCACTATAAATTTTATTGTCATTATCAATGATATTAAAACCAATTTCAAAATCAATATGGCGTCCGTTTGGTTCTGGTAATTGTCCATATTTATTTATGATTGATTTAATATACTCACGTGTAACAAAATATGCGTGTGCTCCTAAACCGTAACCATAAGTAAAATTTAAATAATTTATAGTATTTTCTACATCCACACAAATATTATGTAAAAACAAAATGTCAATTTTATCATAATTATTGTCTATAAATTTGGTCGCATTTTCTAAAATAGTTTTTGACTTATTTGTTGCTACAAAATCATCTTCAAATACCAAAGCATATTTTTCATTTGGATGATTTATAAAAAAATCATTCCATACTTTAATATGTGAATCAAAACAACCATATACACCACCCCTTGGATCTTTTTTAAAATAAGGGTATATAACTGTATTAGGTGAAATACCTAAATTTTTAAATTGATTTATGGAATGTCTTAGTCTGTCTTTGCGATGTTCTAGATTAATACAATAAATTGGATATGTATTAGGCATTATTATACTAATTAGTATAAAATAAATTATAATCTTTAGCAAAAATGTATTATAATTAAGGAATAAATATAAATTAATTAGAATAATTTATTTTTATTGTAGTAATATATAAAAATGGCATTTGTTTCAGATTTTACATTTAATACGATGGGAAGAATTGGTAACGACAGTTGCTCGCAAGATATAAACTCAATTGAAAACGCCCAAGCTTGCTCCTATTTGCTTCAAAATTACTTTACTTCGGATTGTAATATGTCCAAGGCGAAGCAATTGGCGACAACTCAACCTGGTATCATCTATTCCGGCAGTATGGGCTCCGATATGTGCGGTTCCAATATTGATGACAGTTCCAAATTGCTCATTGGCTCTGTTCAGACAAACCCCAAGGCCAGAATAGATTTGTTTCAACGTCCGTTTGCTACTGTTCCATTTTTAGGAAGAGGCGCAGTGGATCCCATTTTGGAGTCGCAAATCCAGCAAGGAGAGGCGGTCACTAACAAGCGAACAGTAACCCATTTGACTGAGAAGAGTCACTTGAAGTACCGCACTACTCCATTGATCCCTACAGTTAAGGACAATATCCAGAACCCGAACAATTTGATTGAGTCTAGCGCATCGGAGGGCTGGATCAGAGGCGGTGTGCCATCCCGTGAACTAACAAGAGATCGTGAGAAGTATTCTAGGCAATAATCAAATGATAAGCCACAAAATAAAAATAAATAATTAGTAATTAAGATTTAAAGAATTTTCACATTTATATACTATAAAATGTATAAAACAGATTTTATAGTAAGATATCACGAAATAGAAAATGAATTAGTCAGACGTTTAGAGGTACGTTTGGCTTCAGAGGCGGCAGCCGAAATAACTGCCGCAATTCAATCGGTATTTAGAAATGCTGGTGATCACTCCAATGAGAATATAGTCATAAATGTTGAAGTGGGCGGAGACAGTGATGATGAAACAGGGCATAGAGGACGCAGAATTGAGGTGGTTAATAGTAATAAAAAGCCTTTAAACTCTCAAACTCTTGCTACTGAGAAAACTTTAGAAAAAGAAAAAGAACAATTAGAAGAAGAGGGTCAAGAGGGAGAGCAAGTAGAAGAAGGAGAAGAGGGAGAGCAAGTAGCTGATGAAGAAGCTGATGAAGAGCAAGCTGATGAAGATTACAAGTATAACCGAAAGGATATTACCTATATTTGCGAGAAATTGTATCGCGATGAGCTGCTTGAGGTATTTGGCGCAGAGACAATAGATGATCCCAAAATGGACGAAGGAATCAAGGCAATATTTGAGAAGCTTATTAAGAATGAGGAATTCAAGACATTTTTGGTTGAGATGAATGGGTTGATTTCTGATCCGAACACGGCAAAGACTGAAACTGAGTTGGCTAATTTGAAACGCAATACTGACTATTTAATATTCATTACATTATTTAGTCAAAAAATGTTCTATTTGACACATAGATGTTTGTGTCAGATGTTAATTCTAGGACACGTAAAGCCTGAAATGATGGAACTTTTGAAGCAGCGGACACTAAAGCTTTTTCAAATTAGTGACAAGCCAAAATAAATGAAATAAAATGAAATAAAATGATAATAATTATATATTTTATTATATAAAGTATATAATAATGGCTTCAACCCGTAATAAAAATACTCCTGGTAATTTTTGTTTAGATCACAGACAAAATGTTCAAATAGAGGCGTGGCAAATGTATAAGAATGGTGGTAATGGTTACGCTTACGATACACGTCTAGCAGGCAGAGGCTTCAACCCAGGTCAACTACCTTGGAACACACTGTCTCATAATGCGGCTGATATTGAGTCATTCTTGTTTGGCATTAATTCAACCAATTTAGTCAACCCTGCTCCGCCTCTAAGACCTGAATTGATTTGCTTGAAGAGTGTCAATTTATATGGACAACCTGATAATATTTTGCCAGTGCCTTTGGTTGTTTCTAAGGAACAGAGACCATTTCCAATTCCTTAAATAAAATATTACAATACTTATTTTAGTAATATTATATTAGAAATTATATATATTTATAATAATATGAGCAGTATTAACGCAGAAAATATAACAGTAACAAATTTGAATGTGGAGTACATAAATGGCATTCCGGCTGCTTCATTTGGATCAAGTAGTAATGGTACTAGTGGCAATCCTTGCGACCAACCAGACAATTGCTATGATTGTAATGATGATAATGAATGCCCTCAATGTCTACCGTATCCTGAAATTAATTATGGACCTACTGGACCTACTGGACCTACTGGTTTTACAGGAGATACAGGCGCCGAAGGTGCGACTGGTTTTACAGGACCTACTGGTTTTACAGGTCCAACTGGTTTTACAGGAGATACAGGCGCCGAAGGTCCCACTGGAGCCGATGGCTTATCGTCTGGTTTACTATTGTATATGAATTATAGTGAAACAACAGCATCTCCAATTGATTTATTTGCTTTTCCACCAAATTCAAGTCCACCTAGTGATCCATCAGGTGCTCGAACTGTTTCACCAATACCATCATCACCATTAAAAGTTAGACATCTGTCCACGACATCAACTAGCAGTTCACAAACAACTGTTCAACAAACATTTCCTACACTAAATCAAGAAGATTGGTCAACTCAATTTGCCATTTCAATATCCGAATTGAATAACTCACCATTTATTCCAGCAGGTATTTGGACTATGAATTTATATTGTACCCAAATAATAGGGAACAACGCATTGTATCAATTTCGTCTTTATGGATATGATTCTGCGGTACCTGGTATTTTAACAGAATTAGTTACAGCGTCTGGATTTGACGCGAATCCAACTAGTACACTTACTTTTCAGCAAATTTCAATGGTAATACCATCTAATATAGCTATAGCTTTATATACAGATATTGTTGTAATTGTCACTGGGAAAAATACATCTGGACTCTCATCAACCGCAACAACTTATTACGAGTCACCCGTTTCTTATTCAAATATTATCACTACATTTAGCGCACAAGTTGGTGTGACGGGAGATACTGGTCCTACAGGTCCTACTGGTGACACAGGCGCAGCAAGTTCAGTTACAGGTCCTACAGGTGACACAGGCGCAGCAAGTTCAGTTACAGGTCCTACTGGTGACACAGGCGCAGCAAGTTCAGTTACAGGTCCTACAGGTGACACAGGCGCAGCAAGTTCAGTTACAGGTCCTACTGGTGACACAGGCGCAGCAAGTTCAGTTACAGGTCCTACTGGTAACACAGGCGCAGCAAGTTCAGTTACCGGTCCTACTGGTAACACAGGCGCAGCAAGTTCAGTTACAGGTCCTACTGGTAACACAGGCGCAGCAAGTTCAGTTACGGGTCCTACTGGTAACACAGGCGCAGCAAGTTCAGTTACCGGTCCTACTGGTAACACAGGCGCAGCAAGTTCAGTTACCGGTCCTACGGGTAACACAGGCGCAGCAAGTTCAGTTACCGGTCCTACGGGTAACACAGGTCCTACTGGCCCTACTGGCCCTACTGGTTTATTAGGATCAGTTGGTTCAATTTCACTAATTTCAACCACAAACGGTGCGTCCATAACAGGCACAACATTAAATTTAGCGCCAGCAGATGGAACAAATGGTGGTGTAGTGACAAACGGAGCCCAAACATTTGCGGGTGTAAAAACATTTAATAGTCCTCCAGTTATGTCAGGGGCGTCAATCACATCAAATACTATTCCTGCTCTAAGTATAGTAAATAATTCTTTAACTCCATTACAATCAAAACTTTCTTATGTATTTCACACAGGCGTAGCGACAACTGTTGCATCAAATACCCAAGTTGCGATTTCTTGGACAGGCGCTACTTCAGTAGGAGATACATATACTGTAGGTGGAGTAGGAGGTGTTGATGTTACTATACCAGTTACGGGATTATATTGTATTGAATACTCTGGAGGATGGGGAACAGCGTCCCTGTTTGTTCCAAATATTCCAGGAACAGCAACAGCAACATATTTACCTGCGTTGTTAATACAAATATCAAATATTTTTGGTTCTAATATAAATACAGGGTCAACTGGATATAATGGATTTTTAACAACACAATTTTATACTTCTTGTAGTCATATAATGTATCTTACAGCAGGTAATACAATAAGGGTTAGTGTTTATTCTGCTGCTGCCACCACGCAAACAATTACAAGCGCATATCAACAAATAGTTCAATTATTATAATAAACAATATAATCAATTTACACCCTTGAAGATTTCGTAAACTTGTTGAATGGGACAAAACGATTGATATCAATCGGCTACATTTGTGGGAACAGACACCTCTGCCTTTTATCAGCCTCAGGTAAATAGTGGTGCCCCTTACTACGTTGAAGCGTATCAAAAAAATTTAAAGACACTTTTACTCATTTTTTACTCTATGTGTATATTTAAGTTATTTTATTTATAACCTAAATATAGTAAATTTTTTTATTTGATCTTACTTACTATTTCAATGCGTTGAAACTTTTTCCGCTCTTACTACTATGTAATGCGTTGAACCTTTGGCTCTTACTACGTTGAACCTTTCATAAAGGTGTAATTAGAACTCCGGTGTATGCTTCTTGAATAAGCAGCCTTGCGGGATTAATCCATTAACATCTGTCGTCACAACCGAGGGATTCTGATGCTCGCAATTGGTCATCCAAATTTTTATAATACAGAAATTTTTCTTGGGTGATATGGTGATACCAGTTACTCCATTAACAAATTGACCATTGTTACTAATTGTCTCACCAACTAATACAAACGACAAATCTCTCCAAACCTCACAAACATTTTTATTAGAAACTTTATATGAGAAGCATCCGCCATTCCTATTCTTCGGATCCTCCCACATAGGAGTAACACCATTCTTCATTATAAAGAGCATACAGTTCTTAACCAAGGGTTCGGGTAGAGACTCTATGATGGCGACAGTCTCCTCCACGGTGGTTAATTTATATATCTTCTTATAACTACTAACAGTCCAATCGGAATCGTGAGGCAAATGTGCCCATAAGTTCCATTGGGTTCCTAACTGTTTGAACTCACTATTATTGCTGCTGGTTGATTTATTATCTATGTCCATTGTTATTTCAGTTTCTGGAGTCACCATTATATTTATATTACTTCAATTTTTTTTAAACTATTTTACTTATATTAATTATTTTTACTCTGGTTCTAAGTTTACGACTAAGTTTACTCTAGTTCTTCAATTTCATTTATTATTTGGTTCCTCAATTTCATTTATTATTGGTTCCTCAATTTCATTTGAGACCGGTTCCTCTATTTCATTTGAGACCGATTCTTCTTGTAAAACCGATTCTTCTTGTACAACGTCTTTAAAAATAGTTTCTGATTCATCTTCTACAACAGATTCTTCAATTTCATTTATTACTATTTTTTCAATTTCTTCTAAAATATCATTTACAACATTATTACATATTTCCGTTGTATCAGGCACGTTAGAGTTCGTAACAATATAACCGTCCTTTTGAAAAACAATGCTTTGCGTCTCATCTAAATAAACCATCTGGACATTATGGTCCATAAGCTCCAGTGTATAAACAAATGACTTACTTGTATCAAGAGCAATATTCAAAACATTTACCAAATAATATTTCAAAAAGACGCTATTGACAACATTACCGACAACATAATAATTTTGAGTATTATTACATAAATCAATAATATGACTCTTATCATTGTGTTTCAAATACAATGCTAAAAACCGTATATCTAACAAATCATATTTACATTCATCTGGTATAAATGTTAGTATATTTTTCAGATCCGCAATTGTTACTAAATCAAAAGCGTTAACAGGTTCACAATTTTTAATATCAGCATGTAATAATAAAGAAAATATTGAAAAAAATTCATCTTGCTTAACTAACTTGCCTTCATTGTAAAAGGTTATGATAGTTTTATCATTAATTAAAATGTTTTCTTCTGATTTACCAGAAATAATTTTATATTTTATCAAAACATCACACGTTTTATCTCTTAATAACTTGACATATGGACTAGTAATACGAATCACCTTATCTAACAAAATTTGGAAATAGCTGTAAATATAAATAAATGTGTAACCAACCTTTACCAAATATGGTAGAACGTGCTTGAAGTGTTCATTATTTTCCATATATTCAAATAATTGTTTAGAATAGCCTTGGTATTCTTCGGGATATCTGTTTTTATAATAATGAAAAGCAAATGATAATACTAATAGCTTGAATAGTAGAACTAACATAATAGTTTATTCTTATATTTAATATTTAAATAGTTTTATATTTGAATATTAGTTTGGATTTTTGTACATTTAATTATTGATATTGTGGATCGGTGGAACCTGATGTTCCTGTTGTTCCTGTTGTTCCTGTTGTTCCTGTTGTTCCTGTTGTTCCTGTTGTTCCTGTTGTTCCTGTTGTTCCTGTTGTTCCTGTTGTTCCTGTTGTTGTATCTATAGTATAGATTAAATTGCTAGTACTATTTGTTTCTGAATCATCACCATTTTGATCACACTTGAAGTTTAATGTACCAGTTGCGGCATCTAGTCCAAAGACATATAAAAGTATTCCAACAATTAGCGACATAAACATAAACGGGACAAAAACAATGATCCAGGAAATAATAGACATACCACTTTGACATAACGCATTCAATAAAAGTGTGATAATAATCATTACGATAACTTTAAAAAAAGCAGTATTATACATTCCCTTAAATGTATCAATGATTATTTGAGTCAATGAAAACGCAATATAAATTAAAGCAGGGGCGCAAATATTTTCCATACTTATTTACTTATATTATATTACGAAAAAATTGGCTCACCGTCTTTGATTATTCCGACCTTTTTACCGGGCTCGCCATTCTCGTCAACCTCGTATAAGATTCCATTTTCTTCGTGGGTCGCGAAATAGGTTACGTCGTCAATCTCAATTTCAAATACCTCCTCTTCTTCTAAGTTTACGTCATCTTTTAAGTTTACGTCATCTTTTAAGTTTACGTCATCTTTTAAGTTTACGTCATCTTCTAAGCTTTCTGTTTCCTCTTCATCTGAAATTTCCTCTTCAGTATCATCTACTTCTACTACTTCTTCTTCTACTACTTCTTCATCTTCACTTATTTCTGACTGATCATCTTTGGTGATTGATGAAGCATTATCATCATCTAACGTTTCCGCTGTGCTTAAGACCGGTTTTAAATTATCATCCTTTTTCTCTAATTGAGCAATAGCCTCGTCTATTTTAGATATAAATGTTTCCATATCTTCATTTTCCATATATTCTTCTTCTTCTAATTCATCATCATCAATGTTCATATTTAAAACATCCACTACAATATCTTCTTTAGTAACAACAATATCCTTCTCTTCAATTGTCAACTTAATGTGCTCTTCATCACAATTGAAATCAGTTTGTTTAGTTTGTTTCAATGATTGAATTTCCGATTCTATAGATGATATTTTATCAACAATAAGCAACAATGTGTTATTTATTTTTTCTAATTGAGACTGTATTTGGAGAGTTTCACTGTTTGGAGGACTAATAATTTCAGGTTCTTCAATATTAATATTATTTGTATTTTTCATTTGTTTCATTAATCCCATCAACTGTTCAATGCTAATCAATTGGATAATTTTTTCTAAATTGTTGGACAAATGGCTGCTTGACATTCTTTGGTTATATTATACTATAACACTATTCGTTTAATATGATTTAGAAAATATTTAATCTATGTATATAAATGTCAGATCAAATTAGTTTTGTTTGTAATGAATTAAGTAAAGAAGAAAGTGATGCTGTTGTCAAAGTTATGGCGCAAACAAATTATGACGAAAAAACCGCACGAACCAAATTAAGCGAATGTGGATTTTCTATAACCAAAGTTTTAAGGGATTATATGGGAATTCCTAACGTAAAAAAGGACCCAAAGATCAAGTCGGTAAATCAGGAAATATACAAGCAAATTAGATACTCATTGGACAGCTCAATGAGAGAATATAGAGAAAAACATCCTGTCAATGTTGATCAAATAATAAATAATTTTCAAGAGTCAAATGAGCGTGAGAAAGAGAAAGATAAGGTGAAAAATACTGATAAGTAATTATAAATTGTATAAAATATAATATATTGCTTTTGGAATATATTATATTCAGTGTATAACATTTAATCAACAAGAATAGCAGATTGACTTGATAATCCAAACTTCTCGTTAATTATGGATCCCTTGTTTGGTTTCTTTCGCTGTAGACGCGACTTCAATTGATAATTATTGGATGGAATGATCTTGTTATTCAATATAAATTCATCATTGTCCTCGTGTAATTCAGGCAATATACGAGTGAGCGGCTTATCTACAATCAAAAATAGGCGCTCGTTCCTAAGTAAAGATCTATATTCCTGAATAGACAAGTTGCCGTAAAATTTGTCCAGCATATAATATGGGTTTGGTGCCGGCTTGACATTCTTCTTATATTCATATATTTTTGAATAAATATGATTTAACAAATGGTATCGCTCAAATTTGGTAGAACTGTCAATTGCCTCGTGCATTAAATGTGCTACGCCACACTCTGGGCTACAGAAACATCCATAAACATTATAGGTATTATTAATAAAATGCTTAGGTATGTAAACTGGAGGGTTGTCAAAGTCACATGTACACCAAAAGCAAGCCGATTTCTTATTATTAATATTGTTAATATGTAAGTTGTGTTCTAATTGCTTCAGTTTGCGCCATATTTCCTTGTTATTGTCCTTACAAGATGATTCGTTATCATCGTCGTCGTAATCATACTCAACATCGCTAGGTGTTTGTTTTTGTAAAGCCTTGGAATCATTTAAATTAACTGGGCTTAATAACTCGTATGATAATTCATTCTTGTTGCCAAAATTATACGATTCAATAATACACGATGACGATGAATTGGATGTTTGTAAATCCTTCATTGAACATTTTAGATGTAATATAATATTAGGTCTGTCAATTTTTTGACTATCAACTGAAATAACGGGTTGAATAATTTTACCGCCCTTTGGTTTGCGACCTCTTTTTTTAATTGCCGCTTTTTCAGAAATGGGATTACCATCGTCATTTAAATCATTGTCATCATTTAAATCATTATTGTCATCATTATCAATAGTTATATTACTTATAATAACATTATTGTCCATTTTGTCATCAATAGACCCATTAACTATTTCCATTTTATTCATATCAAAACTATTTTTTGGAGTATCAATTTCATTAATTTTTAATTCCATAGAAACTAAACTTGATTCAGAATTTACATTACTTAAAGAAGCGATCAAATCCTTTTTTGACTTTCTACCACGCTTGGCTTTGACGACTTCTATAGCAAGAGCAGGAGCAGGAGCAGGAGTAGCAGCAGTAGTAGCAGGAGCAGTAGTGTCGGCAGCTGCCTTCTTTGTATTAGTTCTAACCATTGTGTTATACATTTATTACATTGATTAATTTAAATCGTTTTAATAAATATATTATCACAGTTTAATAAATTATCACAGTTTAATATATTATCACAGTTTAATAAATTATCACATTCCAAAAATCAAAATCAAAATTTACTGATTATAGCAACTTCTACAAACAGGTATATAACTATCCGATCCCACAATTGTCTGTTTAGTTTCCATCGTGAGACGCTTGGAGAATATGCCCGGTTTTCCATCCTTACAAATACTACATAACGACGTCAGTTTGGTCACCTTATCACAAATAGGTATAAGATCTAAAATCTGTCCAAACTTCTTTCTTTCAAAGTCACCATCTAAACCACCAACATAAATCTTCTTTCCTTTTAACAACAAACTAACAACTGTTGTATATAAGTCGTCAAAGAATTGTCCCTCATTAATAATAATTACTTGAGAATCCACTAATTTATCTAATATTTCATTAATTGTGTTAGTTTTAATACAGGGGATCATCACTTTGTCGTGAGTTGAAAGCATTGTATCATGATAACGAATGTCAATAGAGTGATTAATAACGGATACTGGAATGTTACAAAATTTACATTGCTTGTAAATATCCACAAGGCGACTGGTCTTGCCTGAAAACATAGGTCCAATAATTAACTCCAAGTACGCAGAAGCAATATTCATTATTACATATTTTACAATGTTATATTTAAACTATTGAACAAATTAAATATTAAATAATATTTAATAAAATAAAATATATTGAAATGACAGAAACCATAAAGACAGAATATATAAAGACAGAAACTAACAATGGTAATGTTTGGGTTGAAAAATGGCGTCCAACTAATTTTGATGATATTGTATTAGATCCAATAAATAAGCAAATTCTGACGAATATCATTAACACTGCTTATTTTCCCAATTTACTATTTTACGGTCCTCCTGGAACAGGTAAGACAACCACAATTATAAACCTGGTAAACTCATATCAAGAAACTCTTAACCAGAAGCACAAGGGTCTAATGATCCATTTGAACGCATCTGACGAGCGCGGTATTGACATCATTCGCAACCAAATCAATCAATTTGTCAATTCAAAATCATTGTTTAATCAAGGAATGAAATTCGTTATTCTAGACGAGGTTGATTATATGACCAAAAATGCTCAGCAAGCATTGCGCTATCTTTTACAAAATTACACACACGGTGTCCGTTTTTGCCTCATTTGTAACTATATTAGTCGCATTGACGAAGGTCTACAAAATGAATTCTTACGACTGCGGTTCAATCAATTACCAGAGCAAGATATTATTACCTTTTTAAAAACTATCGCAATGTCTGAAAAATTGAATATAACTAACAAATCTTTACAGCTTATCCAGCAACTGTACAAGTCTGATATACGTAGTATGATAAACTTTATGCAAACAAATCAGAATATCACAGACGATGATTTTAATATTATTGATGATAGTATATGGAAAGAATTGTATGAAATGATAACAAGTAAGGTGTCAATTTCTATTTTAAATAGTTTTATTAATAAGACCAGTTCCAAGTACAATATTGATAAAAAGAATATAATAAAGGATTTTCTAAATTATATTATTCGGAATAAAGGAGCAAAAATTATATCTATGGAATTTTTAAATTTTGTTGAAAATATTATGCATTTTGAAGACTGTAAAAATAGCGATTATGTGAATTATTCATTAGCGCGAATGACCTCTCTATTTTGAATTTACACCGACTAAGTGATTATGATTATCATTATTATTATTGAAATTATTGTAAATAGACATCCTTAATTGTAACTTTAACATAAACTCATTGGGAGGCGAACTCTTTGACGGATCAAAAACATTCTGCTTTAAACTATATTCGCTAAAGCTACTTTCTTCCCTTCTTGATGTAGGGGATGCCTGAGAAATTGGGATAATAGGCGTCCTTTCATGGATGTCGTATATATAACTCATTATATTGTATAGCGAAAATAAATAATTGAATTAATTAATTAAAATAATTTAAAGAGAAATAAATACAATAATATAGATGATGTCTCTAAGTTCAAAACCAATTAATATAAATAAGAGTAATAAAAAGGCGGATGCTAATATAGACGATGAGTGGTCTGCTTTTATTTCAAATCATAACAAAGATGATGATTCTGATAATGATTCTGATAATGATATTTCAGATGACGATGATATGCTTACAAAAAACTTGATGACTGCCGAATACCAAGTTCCAGTTGGTAAAAAAAATAATAACAGTAATAGTAATAGTAACAATGAAAATAATAACCAGAGTAAAATACTTTATAGTAATGTTGTTGCTCCAACACCATCAGCCCTTTATATTTCAACCAAATCCAAAATTGCTTATTTGACAGAGCCGGTTGATTTACGTGTCTTTTGGCAAATTCCAATTATTCCTTATGCGACACCGTGTAATGGTGTGATCAAGAAGCAGATAAAGATCAATTCCAAATCACAAGAGGAGCTTGACGATATTCAATTGCGCCTTCAAAATGAGTTATATTTTGACGAGCACGTAATGTCTCACATTGACAATCCGAGCGGCCGTATTAAGTTCAAGGACATTCGCAAAATCACGATAGGCGTTTCCAAGAAGGATATTATGACATATCGCTCAAAGAAGAAGCAGGCATTCTATAACTGCTTCGTGATGATTATTCGTCTTAAAATTGTTGAAGAATTCAAGGAATTTCATATTAAGGTTTTCAATACTGGCAAACTGGAGATCCCGGGCGTCCAAAATGATTCAATGTTTGAGCTAGTTTTAAAGACAATTATTAGCATATTACAGCCACATAGCCCGACACAGCTTTGTTACAACAAGAAAAGTGACACTGTTTTAATCAATTCCAACTTTAATTGCGGCTTCTACATTGATAGAGAAGTGCTATACGATATTTTACGATATAAATATAACATCCAAGCAATATATGATCCTTGCTCGTATCCGGGAATCCAATGTAAGTTCTATTATAATAAGGATATTGGCGTCCAAACGGGCAAGCAAATCACTACTGAGAATAAGGTAAAGTATTCAAACATTGTTGAAGTATCGTTTATGATCTTCAGAACTGGCAGTGTCTTAATTGTTGGAATGTGTGATGATGACGTGCTGTTTGAAATTTACAATTTCTTGAAACTATTACTAGTGGCCGAATTTGAAAATGTATGTCAAGGTATTTTGGATAGTAGCACACTAGCAAATGTTAAGGATAAAAAGAAGAAGATTCGCAAGAAGACGATTATTGTCTTACCTTAAAATAAAGATTTAATTAAAAATTTTATCTAGGTATAATACCAATTCTGTCTCTGACTCTGAGTCTAAAGAAACTATGTTATTGCGTACATTAAGTGCGTCTATTTTTTTCCTGGTTTGTAACCGTTTGATAAAATCCAACAATAATTCAAATAAATCTGTTAATTTAATTTGTTTATCTACTAATAAATTGGTAAATAAATAAATATTTTCAAGGTAATTTCGTTTACCTTTTAATTTATTTAATTCATCAGTTAATGTCTTCAATTTGCCACAATTTTTATCAATATGATCTACGTTGTTAGTATAATTGAAGTCTGGATCTGAAATTATATGGCGTATTATTTTTTTATAAATAGCAATATGCGTGTCCATTGTGGATATTATATTCTTATCATCGTTAGATAGTTCTGGTAATGATTTCTTGTATTCCTGATTAATTTCAAATAATGTTTTCTTGTAGACAAATAAGATAGCGTCTCTTGAGCTTAATTGGAGAAATGTTATATTTTCGTCGGATATTTGCTCTATGAACTCAATATAGAAATAATACGCTTTTTGGCTGTGATAGAAGGCTAAATCAAGATTCTTTGTGTAAAACAATATATTTGTGAAAACATGGATCACTGTTTCTACACCTCTTTCAAATATAAACCTATAATAGTGTTTGTTTTTCATTCTGATTTTTTCGCACATAAATTTCATATATTCTATGATTACACTAACAAATTTTGTTAGTATGTCTTGAATAGAAGTCATAAAAACGGGTTTGTAATTATCCACATTGCTTAAAGAATATTGCGGATTCTCTATCACTAAAGGAGTGATTTGTTTTATTCCTTTCATTTATATTATATGTTTTTTATATTTATAATATAAATTTGTTAGTTTTGGTTCTTTACTGTACATTGAATGAAACAGTGTTAATACTACCAATTGATGTAGATTCTTCTACACAAGGTGTATAGTCTGGATTTGGCCAATAATAAAAATTACAAGAATAAGAACCTGAAGGCAGTACCGGATCAAGATTTTGAGTATAAACAATAGGACTACCATCACTATTATTTTGATATATTGTTGGTCCATTTGATGTTTGTGTTAAAGGTAATATGCCATTATAAAATAAATTTAAAGGCACTAGATTACCTGAAGCGTCTAAAAAATACGTTCCAGTATCAAAACTAAGACTTGTTGAAAGACCAGTACAACCGGTACTTGTATTACTTGTAAATGTATAAGATGTTGAACTAGGAATAGGAGTATTATTATTATTATTATTTGTATTTACATATATACCATTAATTATGTACGATATTTGATTATAAGTAGCAGCTGTTATTTTTAGATCAATTTCTACTGAAGTTGTTGTGTCATCTGTTGCTGTTGCTGTTGCCATTATAGGTGCTCCATACAATGTCTGATTAGTACACTGAGAATTACTAGTTGTTCCACATCTACGTAATACAATACGTTTTGCTTGATAATTAGTTAGATTAAGACTCTTTTGTACCATTATTTTATTATATAATGATATAAAATAAAATTTATTGTCAAGAATTCTAAATAATTAATGTTTATAAGTATTTAAAGACTTTAAATCAAAAACTTATATAAATGTCTGATAAATCAGTAACTACAAATTCCGCTTCCACCCCTGCTTCCGTTTTTAATGGTACTTCTTCTTCTACTGCTTCTGCTAATGGTTCCAGTGTTGTTGCTTCTAACAACTCAAGTTATCGTCTGCCTTCTGATGTAACTCTTCAACATGCGTCCAAATTGTCAATTGTTGAGGACAAACCTATTATGTTGGATTACTGGACTGCTTCAGTTGATAAGAAGGCGCTTGTTGGTGTGCGTGAGTCGGGTGAGAAGTTGCTTGTGAAGTCAGCAGAGGAGTACACGAGTCCGATCGCCAAGTTTTACAAGTCGGCGACCGAGTACATTATCATTACTGAGAATTCTATTTACATTGTATCTAGCGATATCCCTACGAGAAAGATAACCTAATTTCCACCTTTAAGAAAGGTGGAGCCAAACAGGGTTTACAAAACATCAACTTTTAGGAAAAGTGGAGCAAAAAGGTTTTACAAAACATCAACTTTTAGGAAAATTTTCAACCAAAAAATTAACTTTTATAATATAATAAAAGTTAATTCAAAATTAAGTATGAAAGTTTGGCTCCACCTTTTACACCATTTCGCATTTCAAATGCGCAATGGCAACAGTTACTTTTACTCATTTACGCCCACAAAGTGGGCGTTTTAATTGAGAAAAGGTGTAAAAGGTGGATTTTTTTAAAAGGTGGATAATATATATGTCGGCTTTTGGAACAGGATCTAATTCAAATGGTCAATTCTGGTTCGGTGGATCAAGCTTTCCAGGATTTTTATACAAGAAGAATGTAGGCGTTGCTGGCAGACGCAGCACTAAATTTAACCCAGGTGGAAATATTATTTGTAACAGTCCAACTTATTTGTATAACAAGTATAAACCGGGTTCTGGTGGAATAGGTGCTTCATCAACATCAAACAGGAGAGCAAAGAATAGGTTAGCAACCGTATGTAGTAGCCAACAATGCTTCCCTTGTTTTAATACTTTAGGGCAATATAGCAATTATACACACAATCCGAATGGATTTATTCCGTGTCCTTCCACCTTTGAGAAAGGTGGAGCCAAAAATTAAAAAGTGGAGCCAAAGAAACGATTCTTATAAATAGTATCATTTTGTTATTTTAATTAGTGTAAATTAAAATAAGAATACAATTGTTTAACAATCATCTTGTTTTATTGAAACATATTTGAAATTATTTTCGTCAAGAAAGTCTTTAACTTCAGCAGAATATAATTCATTGAATTTATCTACGTCTCTTGTTAATACCCATAATGATATTCCCGACGGAGTAGTAATAACACTGTATTGATATTGACCGTCAACAATTTCTCCTAATTTAACTACCCAATAAGGCGAATCAACTGGGACTCCATCAAGACGAACTGTTAATTTACCCGGCTCAGAAACATTTTGGTAGTAACCATATCCACTAATTGTTTCAACTTCCTTATTTTTGTTTAGTTGCGCATTTAATACACTTATTTGTCCATTATCTAACAAACCATAATCAGCGGTTAGACAAGTCCCATATCCTTGGAAAATAGAATTGGTTGGAGCACCATAAACCTGTGTCCAGTGACCCAAATAGCTATTTACCTTTAATTCATTTACAGTGGCTGGTAAAATATTACTATTTACTATACTAAAACCTAAACCAAAAACTGATAAAACTAACAGATGTACAAACATTATATAATAGTATTATATAATATTTTTAAATTGTTTGATAACAACAACATTATATAATAGTATTATATAATATTTTTAAATTGTTTGTTAACAACAACATTATTTAAGGTTTTACAAATAAATTTTTGTCTAATCTACATTTAAATTTTCCTTCAATATCTCCAACAAATTGAATATTAATAATTCCGTCATTAATTTGTTTACTTTTAAGATACAACAAAGCGTTATTTTGTACATCTTCCATTGGATGTATTTCATAATTATTGCTTACATTTTTAACAATGTAATTATAACAGTCATCACTGACGCCATTTAACAAAGACCAATTGTAATTATTTTCAATATGATGTTTCTGATGTTTTTTTGGTGATAAAAATATTCCATGTTCTAGTAAAAAATCTATAACAGGAGGTACATATCTTTTATGTAATTTTTCGTGTGCGTATTTATGTGTAAAAGTAGCAAACATTAATAGTAAAAAAGTAAAATACCAAAATAATTTGATAAACGGATTTTTAATAAAATAAAAAATTACTACAAATGGGATAAGCACAATGGTTGCTGTTGAAATAATCAATGTTGAGTCAGGAATGTCTTTCCAATTAGATGGGAAAACGTGATGACACGAAGCATATCCAACTGTTGTATTTATTATAAGATGATCATCCTTAATTTCATATATTTTGTTTGAAAATGAATTGTCTACATAAAAACAATGTAATATTGCGGTTATTAAATCCGAAACAAAATGACTAAATAAATATATTAATAATATTATTATTATTGCAAATTTGTATTTTGTACTACTAACAATTGATCTAAGAATATCATAAAACACAATTAATAATACAAATGGAATTATAAATCCCATATAATAAACAAATTTGTCAGGAAAAATCCATTGTTTTTTTGAAAATAAATTATTATTGGTAAAGCTGGAAAAGGTTTCGGTCATTGTATTATATATTAATTATAAAATATAATTAAAGCTTTACAGAGACATATACTAACACTACGCTTATAAAATGATGTTTCATTTAATACCAGGATTATTTGCCGCTTTTTATACTTCATCGATCATTTTTTATAGTAAAGGAGCTTATGTATTAGGAACATCCAAAACAGATGATATCATCATTGCCAACAAATACACCTATGTAAAAAATGGATCTACTAATTTTATGGTAATTGATACTAAGGGACGGCATTTTAATGTAGATAATTGTTTTTTTTATTGGAATTGGAATAAAATTGAGGACTGGACTAATGTCAAACCTTTAGATCAAACGCAAATTGTTTACTACAGTTATCGCGTGCCTTTTTTGGGAATGTATCCGACCATAATAGAGTTTACTAATAAAAAGCAAATTAAAAGCGACGACGAAAAGCGAATAAGAGGTGAAAAGCTAAGCGACGAAAAGCGAATTCAAAGAGGCGATATTATAAAGCATATTCACCTATAATTTCCCTTGGCTCTATTAGTTTGAATAATGTACAGCATTTGGTCTGTTTGCCATTCAATATAATGGAAGAATTTAAACAGAATATGTATAAATACTACCCACAATAAGAGAGGGAGCACGAGGATTTTAATTATGTCTAAGACTGGCATTTTGGATTTGGATTAAGAACTATTTTTATTATTAGGATTAGTAATAAAAATAAGAATTTCAATTTTTTTATTGACCATAAGCTCGTGACCAACGAGCAGATCTTCCACCACTGGCACCACCTGCGCCATTGTTAGCCAATTGGTAATAGGTCTGGATCAAATATTGCGACTTACTGAGACCATAAAACGAGTTACCTTGTTGTCTGATATAAAACGGATAATACGCTGCACTATTTTGGCCGGCAAATGAATTTGTAAAAATACGCGATGACCCCATTATAATATATTACTATATATTTCTTTTTTAACATTTTTTATAATTGTAAATTATAAAAAGTATTTTATATTTCTTAAAAAGAAAGATAAAATGTATTACGAGCTTTTGATGAGAATCGAACTCACGATCTTTCGCTTACAAGGCGAATGCCTTAATCCACTTGGCCACAAAAGCTTTTAATGATTCGTATATTATGCTATACTCCTCAAATACTTATAACAAAAATTCTTTAAGTTGTTTTTCAAATAATATATTATTTATTTTTAAAATTCAATCTTCTTCAAAGCGTCCAATGCTGCTTCAGACAACTTCTCAGGGAACTTCACATCAAACACAATAATAAGATTTCCAGTGTGTCCGTCGCGACTAAACCCCATATTTGGTATTATTTTCTTGTAACCATTAGGAATAATATTGCCGGCGTTATTGTTGATCGTATATGTGCGACCTGTAATGTATTTTACTTCAAAAGTGAAGCCACATAGCGCCTCCTTAATAGAAATGGACTTGGCTAAGAGAAGGTCTAGACCTGAACGTATGAAATTGGTATTATTTTCTATCTTAATTACAACCTTTACATCGCCTTTAATCTCGTCGCTAATCGTGTTACCCTTGTCTTTTAATACGATAATTTCACCTTCATCAATGCCTTTCGGTACAGTAACATAGATTGTCTCGTGTTCGTGTACTTTATTACCGTGTTCCACAATCCAACGCTCAACGTCAATTGGTATAGTGGTTCCTGATAAAATCTTATCAATTGGAACGGATATGTTCATTATAATTGGGGGCGGTTTTTGCTGCGGTTGAGCCATATTTACTGGCCGTCCATTATGAAACACGCGGACATTTTGACCTCCAAGGAAACCGGGAGGAAACCCTTGACTTTGCATAGGAAACCCTTGACTTTGCATAGGAAACCCTTGACCTTGCATAGGAAACCCTTGACCTTGCATAGGAAACCCTTGGCCTTGCATAGGGAATCCAAATAAACTAGATAATAAGTCATCCATTGAGCCCATTACATTCGGACCCATAGGATCCATAGACATTCCGTGATTTGATCCCATCATCTTTATAAATGGATTATTTCGCATTAGATCATACTCTTTTTTCTTGTCCACGTCACCAATCGTCTCATATGCTTCACTTATTTTCTGGAACTTACTTGCCGATTCAGGCGAATTATTGTTTTTATCAGGATGATGTGCGAGGGATAAACGCCTATATGCTTTTTTAATTTCGTCAATTGACGCCGTCTCTGGTACTTCTAATATATTATAAAAATTATCACCCATTTGAATTGCAATAATAATATTATAATTCAAGATAAACTTAAATAGTTATTAACGTATAATATTAATAATAAATTATGGATTCAAATCAGCCTCTTTTTTTAAACAAATATCAGCCATTTTTCTTCAAAGATTTTGAAACTGACCCAGAAATGGTGAGTATTTTAAACACGCTAATCAGTATGAATAATCTGAACATCCTTTTTATCGGCGACATTGGCTGCGGTAAAACGGCATTCCTAAATGCTGTCATCAAGGAATACTATACCGGTTTACAACCAACTCAATATGAAGAAAATATATTACATATCAATAGCCTGAAGGAGCAAGGTATCAATTATTATAGAACCGACGTCAAAACATTCTGCCAAACTTGTTCGTCAGTTAAAGGCAAGAAGAAGATTATTGTGTTAGATGATATTGATTTTATTAATGAACAGAGTCAGCAAGTGTTTCGTAACTGTATTGACAAATACAGTCACAATGTTCATTTTATTTCATCGTGTAGCAACTCGCAAAAAGTTATTGAATCGTTACAATCGCGACTTATTATTATTAAAATAAAACCACTTCAGCGAGAAAATCTGGTAAAAATAATGTACAAAATAAAAGAACTAGAATGTATTAAAATCACGAATGATGCCGAGGATTTTATATTGAATGTATGTAACAATACTGCCAAGATTTTAATCAATTATATGGAGAAGTTTAAACTGCTTAATGAGCCGATCACTTTAGAATTAGCAACCGATGTATGTACTAACATCAGCTTCTTCACTTTTGAGGAATATACACAACTGCTGAAAAATAGAGATCTACCTGGTGCGATCAATTTACTATATTCAATTTATGACAAGGGATATTCAGTAATGGACATATTGGATAATTATTTTGTATTTATTAAAATAACAAATCATTTGACTGAGGAGCAGAAATATAATATAATTCCGTTTATTTGTAAGTCAATTACAGTGTTTCATAATATTCACGAAGATGAAATAGAGTTAGCACTATTTTCCAATAATTTGCACAAGATATTAGTGGAACATACTAACAAAGATCAATTAGTAAATTTAGTAGCATAGACATTTAGACTATTCATTCCTAATATTCGTATTAATAATCGTAATTTTATTATTATTTCTTATTTATTATAAGAAATGACATCCCAAATATTTAAGGCTCAAATTCCAAACGAGCTATTAAATAATTTATTAGAAGAGAATGCGTTAAAATCAGATAAGTGTTATATCGTAAATAATTCGTGTTATAAAAAAGGTATATATAATGAAAGCATTCCAAAATTTATTGAAGAATGTAGACAATATTACTTTTTATCAAAGCGAAAATACATTGATCGGAAATTAACATATAACTCTTTTATTACTGTTTTGCGACAAATATGTAATTTCAATAAGATTACATATAAATCAAAAATTAAATACATCAAGTCCATATATGATATAGAATATCATATTATGTATTTTACCTGAAGAGCAACTACTTTGGCACAACATTGGAATACTATTCAGTGATTTTGCTCCACTTTTCTTACACCTTTTAACCTTTCAAATGCCGATTTATATATCATAATTCTGCTTCGCAGAATTATTGAATATAACAAAGGCAATTTATCGGTTACAAAGTAACAGTTGCCTAATTACATTCAAAGATGCCGACTCTCTGAGTCGGCGTTTAGAATGTAAAAAGGTGTAAAAGTGGAATTAGTTATATAAATTCTTTGTCAAACGGCAAAGACGCTTAATCAGATTTCGTCTAACCAAAATATTATCATATGCTGCGATCTCATAACGACGATCTATATTGCTCTCCATAAAATCATATGTCATATCACAAGCATCCTCGGGTAAATTATTATAGTTGTACAATATGTAATTCATTGAACAGTTTTGACCAAATGTCAGAAGAATAAATTCAACAATATCACTAGACTCAGACGCGCAAAATACAAAAGGCTTCTGGTTCGTCTTGTTTCGCCCCTTCTTTGAAAATATGTCAAGGCGCTTACCGTTTACAATATATGCTTTTGTACTATGATCATACGTAACAAACAAACGCGTGTCAATACTTGTATTTTCACCATTTGTTTTATCTTGCTCCTCAAAACAGACAACAAGACAGCTGTCAATTTCTTTCTCTTCATTTAAGCAAATAGCATCGTCATATGTTTTGTAATCGTTAGACATTTGTAGTTATATAATATAAGAGCAATTATCATTTAAATTGTTTTAAATAATATTTATAATGTTTATAAATATTATAAATATGGATTATGTATCTGTTTTACAAGATTCAATTGATACATCAGTTTCTATGAAAATATTTAAAAATAGAGAAACTGCAACAATGGCTCATATTTTTAAATCTAAATTGGATAAAATATCTTTATCATTATTTAAAGATATTAACAAGGTTGATAATTTTGATTCAAATAGATTACAAGTATCGGCTGTAAAAGCATATCCTTTACCAAATGGTAGACCCCGTGGAGATAAAGACATAAGCAGTGTCAAATTCTATCAAAAACAAATACAACAAAAAAATGATATTACACCCATATGGTTAATACATAAAAATAGCAAATATATATTACTAGATGGAGCACATCGAATTGTAGCAAGCTATATAGAAGACATTAAACACATAAACGCATATATAATTTATATTTAATATTTTAAAAGATGATATGACAACTCTGTAGTATAATTCTTTTTCAAAGAATACAATTGTCCTTTAAATACATTATATTCTTTGATGGTGTATACATTTAAATTATATATGTAGATATTTATGCTGTGGGCTGTTTTAATTTCATAATTATCTTTGTCTAATTGTTGTATTTGTATGTATATTGCTAATTCATCAGAACTAATAATATGACCTGGTTTTTGATAAAATTTGAGAACTATTAATTGTTCCTTTGGACAAACATCATCTTCATTATTCCAAACAATAATAATTAATCCAGTAATATGCTTGTTCTCTATAAAACAGACAATTTTGTCACTATAATCTACCTTATATATGTGTATAAATGCTCCAATTGGTATGACAAATTCCTGCTTAACACTTATAATTTTGCTGGCAATATTACCAGGAATCGGATTCAGAATAACCATTCCACCTTTTTATAAGCAAAGCAAAAAAGTTCTGCTTCGCTTATAAACGGTTGAAAAATATGGGAAAGCAATATATATACGTATAAATCAAATCCATTATAAATCCACTAACAGAAAAGAAAAATAATATGTATTCTACAATAGACTTATTTTCAATATTATAAAAATAAATGGACAACCAGGCAAAAAATGGTATTGCTAAAATGTCTCCATAATGACATAGGTCATTTATAATTGATTTTTTATTTGGCATTTATATAAAATAAATATATATTTATATTTATTTTAAGGGTTGTCTTCGTAGTTTGGCTCTTTTTCACGCATAACCTTTTCAAAGGTGGAATTTTGGCACGTCATTACCAATACCCATAGGCTTTGGTCCAAACACTGGCAGCGTACTTGAAATTGGAACTTGCCAAAATGAGATCCACTCTGGACTTTCTCCATTTTTGCCGGTTAAAGGCTCTATAACACCCATTTTGCTATCTGGTGCTAAGGCAAGAACAAAATATTTTGCTAAAATAAAGTGGCTCTGGAATATTTGTTCGGGACTCATTCTAGCAAACCAATCATAATTTGTGCGTTTCAATATACTAGCAGCAGGGATCCAAATGCCATACATTTTAGGGTAAAACTCAATATAATCATCACCAAGCAAAGTATCAACAATGACTGCTTCGTCGTCCATTGTCTTTACACCCACATTTGTTCCAGGAATAAGACGTATTTGATTTTTTTTAACCATATTATTCGCCCATTTGTCATAATTTCCAAGGAACTCCGATTGCGCTGTATAATCCTGTGATATGAGTCGTTGCATAAATTCAACATATTCATTCATTTGCTCATTCTTTTTACTAGCGCCCATAAAATTGGTATCCGGATAAAATAAATTGTTAGTTGCGCTTATATTTGTACTAACATTTTCACAGACAAACATTGAATTTCCTTTAGTACCTTTCTCATACAAATCAATTAGATCTTTGAAGCATAGAAACGAAATGGGTGTAACCATCCCACCATAATTATAAATAAGCTTGCCAATTGCTAATTGCCTGACATAACACAATAAAGGATCAGAAATTTTACTTAAATCAATACTCCAGCCAGGTATCAATTTCGCAAACGAATTGTCGTCTATGATACAAATAGTGAAAGAATCGTCGCAACATTGAATAATACTGCGGACGCACAAATTAAGATAAGGCTGATTCAAATCATATGAACTACGAGACCCAAAACTGAGCCAATCACGTGAATTGTATTCATAAGGCGTATGAATCCACATAATTGGTTTCTTACTCTTGGCTAAAGATGAATCCTTTAATAAGTATTTCTTTATTTCCGTATAATTATCATATTTTGCGTTTTTTGCCTGCTTTTCTAGATATCTCCGATAAAGTATTCCCATTGTTATAAGAATAAAAATAGCAATTATGTATCCAGTTGTTAACATTATATATTATATATATTTTATATAATTTATATTTTTCATTTTATGATTTTGAGTTTATGATTTATTTGTTGTAGCCAGCTTTAAATGCTTGGTATCCGTGTTTCGCAATGAACTCCATATTTCGCATTGTACATCCGTAAGATGCGCCAGAATGTCCATCATTCACCGGGTCCTTGTGCATCTCTTCACTCAGTTTGTCTAGTTCTGGGACATTTCGTGCGAACATAAACCCGCGCCCCTCTTCAGGTTCATATTTTTGAAGCCAGTTCCACAGTTCGCAACGACTAATCGCCTGGTGAGCACTCTTAAAGTAACGTCGGCTCCAATCATCAGCAAATTCAAAGCCGCCATTGCCAGCACATTCATCTATTCCAAAATAGTCATTTATGACAGGATTTGTCGTCACAGTAGTAGTCATTATTTTTTAATAAATGTAATATTGTCTTGTCTTTAAGTAGGTTTACAATATATTATATTTGAGAGGCTTAAAGCACAAATTGCTTTAAAGTAGCTGTTTAATATCACTCCAAAATGACCTCTGTTGTGCCTTTGCTTTCTCGGCCTGCTTCGCATATTTATAAGCCATTGCCGCCGATTCCTGATCCAAACTGTTCTTGTTTTGTAGCAATATGCGCTCCGACTCTGCTTTTGTTAACGGACTAACATCCACACGATCCCGCTGCGACTTGTATTCATTCACATTTTTGTATTTGGGTATTTGTTCATAGTCATCTTGCGTTACAGGAATGATTGTCTCAATATGTGCCTGACGTAAATCAGTATAACCTAAACCCGATAAAGAACCACTAAAGTTATCGCCTTGTCCGCCAAGCAGTGAACCGCCGCCGCTAAAAGACGCATACGTATCATTTATACCCGTATATGTAGTTAGCGCCTGAATTTGCTTCTTTTGTTTTTCAAAGGCCTCATTCATATTGTTTTGCGTTACATTTTCGTGCTGTTCATATAATCCTTCATCTGACTTTAACCAGTCTCCATAACCTTTGTTACAATCATCGTCTTCCAATTTGTGCTTTTCAAACTTCTCATTAAACCAACTATTGAAATTCTTTGGATCTTTTAGTTCTTTCTTGGTCTCAAACATATTGTTTAATATAGATACATTGCTGTCATTGTAAAAATCAGCTTTAAGACTTTCCTCTGTCTTCTTTTCTGATTTGTTTTGAAACTCGTAAATGTTAAATATACATTTGTATGCTTTGGAAAAAAATAGGAAATATTTGGGATCCAGATGGGATTTGTCGGGATGCATTTTGTAGACAATTTGTTTAGCAGTTTTCAAACTTGTTTCATTCAAAATGCCACCAGAAATGTTAAACAAATTATATATATCTTCTAGCGAATAATTGTCTATATTTAGGTCTAGGTTACTTAATGTAGTTTGATGAAAATTTACTGGTGTCTGAACATTTGACTTTTTTGTAGCTATATCTATTGGTTTTTGTCTATAATTTTGATTAGTATTTGAATTAACTGGCGTCTCGTGGATTTTAATTCCAGCTTTTGGACAACCAGTTGGAGTTTTTGTTTTATTATTTGTATAATTCATTTTATATAAGATTATTATACAAAATAAATAAATTAGCTTTAACTTAATGTATTGTTAAAATAGTTATTCTATTGATTTAACAACGGTATCTATCGCTTTAACAACGGTATCTATCGCTTTAACAACGGTATCTATCGCTTTAACAACTGTGTCCGTGGCAATGTCCATCATCCAAATAGATCTTATAAACGACTGGCATCGGAATTGGATATACAGGCTCCAAATTTCGCGGCTCTTTTGCGGTATTTTCAAAGACAAATTCCCGTACTCTTTTAAGACTAGAAATCGGCACCTGGATGTATTTTTCCGACTTATCTGAACAGCACGAACATTTTTTTGCGTTATTATTATCTACTGGATTATTTTTTTTATCATTATCTTTTTTATCCTTATTCAAATGATTAGTAATATAGAGTCCTTTGATGTCGTTACAGTCAAAATGATGCGAAATACGATTATATAGATCTAACATCGTCTCATCTTTGTACATAAAAATAAATGTGCTATACCCGCAAAACTTGCTGATTTCAAATATATACATTCGCCCGGGGGTCTCAATAATATATTCATTTAACTTCTTATGAAAACCATTATCTTGGTTCATTATATCGTGTATTACTTACAAAAAAGTGTTTAAATCTTTTCAATATATTAATTAAAATAATAAAATATTGTTATTTAATAATATGAATACAAAAAGCACATTTTATAATACATTAGTTTTATCGGTTATTGTTCAGATTGTAACTGGAATAATAGAGTTAGGAACACTTTTTATACCAGTTAAAATCCCTTTGCTGAAACAGTTATTGGTTTTAGAGGTAACTGTTCAAGCAATAGAAAGTTTTTTCTATATTTGGCTATTTATTAATTTTAATCAGGTGACAAATGTGACACCAAAACGTTACATAGATTGGGCAATAACTACCCCAACAATGTTAATAGAGTTGATTTTATATTTAATTTATTTAAAAAATAAAGATAGTGGTTCAGACGTAACAAAATTAAATTTCTTCAATTTATTATTAGAAAATTCCAGCAATATATCATATGTAATATTTTTAGATTGGTTAATGTTAATATTTGGCTACTTAGGAGAAATAAATATAATTGACACATTAACTGGCGTTTTATTAGGATTTGTGCCTTTCTTGATCTATTATTACATAATTTATGTAAATTATGCGAGTAAAAGCAAATCAGGATGGAAATTATTTTGGTATTTCTTTTCATTTTGGTCGCTCTATGGAATAGTGGCAGTTTTGCCTTATTATATAAAAAATGCCTTGTATAACATATTAGATTTGTTTGCTAAGAACTTTTTCGGTTTATTTTTAAGTTATATAATATTATCAAAGAATTATTAATTAAATTTATACAAAACAAAATACAAATTTTATATTCTCTTAAGTGTTTCCTTCTTCACTAGAGATATCGCTTTGACTTTCACTTCTTTATCTTTTTTTTATCATTTCTTTGAAACTGCGATACGACATGTCATCGTCTTCTATAACGTCAGTGTGTAAAACTTCTTCACTAACAACTTCAGTATTTTCATTTGACACTTCATCTTCAACTGAAGGATCTGCTGGTCCCACGGATAACCAACACTCGGGGCATATAATATCATTTTCCATTTCCAATTCAACTTTTTCACAAAGCCGACATACATTTCCTTGAAGCGGCTCTTCTACCTCAATATCAACTTCAATGAGTTCGTCGTCTATATAGACTATAACAGTTCTGGTTACAAGCGGCATTCTTATCTTAATTATTAATTATAAACAATAGTAATCTTAAAATTATTGGGTTTGAAATATTTTATACTAACAAATTTACAAGAAAAAATCATTTCAATTTTTTTCAATTACTTAAAATATACAAAATATACAAAATATACAAAATACAAAATATACAGAATACTACATAAATACTACATAAATTTAAAACACTTTTATAATATATACACCCTCCCTACATAAATATGCCCATTTTTTAATCAATCTGTCTCTCAAATTCAGCCTTTTCGGCCGCCGCGAATGCCGCCTGTCTTTCTATTTCTAAATCTGCTTCCTGTTTTAAAAATTGCTTTTTCAGAAACCCCGGCGTCAAACGGTGTGGTTTATACGTGTCAATAGCACTTAGAATCAGAAAGTCGTTAATTAATAACCCATTGCTCTGTAAATACGTGAACAACTCATAATCATCTTTAGAAATGACTTTTTCCGGTATATAACGACATCCAGGTCTGAAACCAACAATTTTATTCAGCATTGTTTTACCACATAAACGATCCTCCGGTTTTGTAAAATATCCATCAACCATTTGAAATATTTCTACATTATACACCTCTTTTATACAATGTTCCAATAATTCCTCGCCATTTATACCCAAAGCACAAAGATCTATACCACTCTTTTGTAACAAGAATTCAAGATTGTCCTTATTTTCCAATGTTTTCAAAACAAATTTTTTCAACGAGTTTGGGTTCTCTATTGCCACTTTCAAGAAATGGTTGTACATTTTTGGTAGACCTTTTTCGGCTGCGATATCAAGTGTTCTTTTTGAGAATTTAACATTATACGAAATAAACAAATCAAACATTTCTTGGTTATTTTCCTTTATAGCTTGATCAATACAATCATTTGCTACAGCAACACCGACCTCAAGACCACGTCTTGTAATCTCAATGTGATTACAAACGGCGCCATAAAACGGCAATGTATAGTCTGGCCAACGACCACTATCAACCTTGTGTAGTCCATCTCGCTTTAACAAATAGTCAAACAACTCTACGAAGTTTCCTTGAAAACAACGAACTGGTAGAATATTATTTGTTTCCATAAATAGCGCTCTAACTTGGTTGCCAAAATGCGAGAAGTCTTTGACTGGTAGCGGCAGTTCTGACGAATTGGGATCGTTCAACCAGAAATTATACATACTTTCAAGGATTTGAATTTGAGTTTTTGACGTGAATCCAAACATATGATCTGCTTCAGTAAGCCTTTGAAAGTCTTCTGCTGAAGAAATCTTAAGAGTCATTGGTATCTTACTTTTTAGAAATGGGAATATTGTTTCGCAAGGACACATATCCATTGTCATAATGAATAGACTTGAATCAGTAATAAACTCGGGTAACGAACCAATAGGAAAATCGTAGAACTCGTCGTCTTCTAAAAATGAAGTCATTGTTATTTTAATTAGCTTTGTTTTAATACCTTTTTCAAATTTGATTTGTTTATCTGAACTTAATTTAATAACTTAATTCTTATTGTAAAATAGCAATTCAATTTTTTTTGAACTTTTGATTTAATGATTTCATTTTTATCATTTCATTTTTATCATTTCATTTTTATCATTTCATTTTTATCATTTCATTTTTATCGGTGAAAAAAGGCCTAAGCCTTTTAATTTTATTTATTTTGTTTTTTTATTTTTTGATTTTATTTATATAGTTTTTTGATTTTATTTATTTTGTTTTTTATAATAATAATAATAATGATAATGATAATGATAATGATAATGATAATGATAATGATAATGATAATAATAATAATAATATA
>Ga0209596_1000238_pt1 | contig 50921 bp, 59 predicted proteins | sample M_130807_MF_Meta_FD_187314 | JGI IMG/M metagenome (GOLD analysis project Ga0209596, IMG submission 187314) | Freshwater microbial communities from Lake Montjoie, Canada to study carbon cycling - M_130807_MF_MetaG (SPAdes) (version 2) | ecosystem: Environmental > Aquatic > Freshwater > Lake...
ATATAATGGTAAAAATGTAAAAAGAAGAACATGTGGTTTTGCTAAAGAATTCCTAGAAGAAAATAAAGAAACATCTTGTGTTTATTGTGATGTTGTATTAAATGAAAGTAACGCAACCGCAGATCATATCATTCCTATATCGGATGGCGGAAATAATTGTCAAGTTAATTTAGTTGTTTGTTGTAAAAATTGTAATAATCAAAGAGGTAATTTAGATTTTAGAGAGTTTATGAGATTGAAAAAAAGAAATTATAAAAATTTATTTATTTAGAGATTTTTGATAGAATCAAATCTTTTATTATAGTCTGTATCATCATCTTTATTTATTCTTTTCTTTCTAAACTTTGGTATCCACTTAATATCTAAAATATCAGAACTGAAGAATGTCTCTAAGTTCAGTTTTTTATAAGGATCAGACATAAGTTCGGATAATTTATTCATATCTTTCACTTTACCTATTCTATGTAGAAGTCTATACGGATCATCTGATTTCTTTTTCTCTACAATATCATCAAATAACTTCTTCCAAAGAAAGATAGGATAACCACTTCTCAATTTCTCTTCCGATTTTTTATAACCAGCTTCATCATTATCAAAGAAATATTGTAAATCTAAATTATTATTTTCTAAAAATCTATAATCTGTATTAACTCCAACAAGTCCAATTGAATTTGGAAAAAATAAAGAGTCAATATAACCTTCAAAAACGGTAATTTTTTCCATAAAATCAACATTAAGTATGTTGAAATAATATGATAACTTATTATAAATCACCATCTCACTCATATCAGGTTCCGGTAAATCTTTTCCTATACTAATCCATTCTAATAGATTCTCATAGTTGTATATTTTGAATGTACGACGCTTTCCTTCTTTTAAGTTACGAGTTTGCATACCGAGTACTTTATCACCTCTACGATTCAATAAAACGATTATCCACTCACTTTCATCTTCATTCTTCCAGTATTTGGCTTGATAAATATTCTTATGGTACTCTGGTGGTATTCCACGACCAACTAAATATTTATAAACACCACCATTAACTTGTATAGGCTTAAAATCGGATATTGGAGTTAAGTCTTGACTGAATACTCTTTCTAATTCACTCATATCAATTAAACTTTCAAATTTAGCATCAACAAAATCTCCTTCATAGTCAGAATAAGTCATAACACTATTTAAGTGTTCTATCATTTCTAACTTTTTCTCAGGATCTAATTGCTCATTGAAGTCTTTACATAATCTATCAAAAGTCGTCTTCTTATCACAATTAAAACAAATATAGATAAGTCTGTTAAAATAGAAGTTTCCTCTTTTCTTGTGTTCGGACTTTCCATCACCACAATAAGGACAACACATATTCAGTCTATCCGAATATGATATTAATTTTCTTCTATGAACAGAAGAAAACTCTTTATTCAGAACTTTCTGTAATATATCATTTATGTATTTTTGGTCCATACATGATATATTTTATAAAATCATCTAAGTTTTCAAAAAAATCAAAAAAAGAGATTTAAAACTAAATATATACTATAATAAAAAAATATAATAATATGAAATATATTAAGACATTCGAAAGTTATTCATCTAAATCATTAATGGTTTTTGAAAACGCTGAAATTGGAACACCTGAACATGAAGCTTTATTGAATAAATCTTTTGATCAATTATCAGAACAAGAAAAAGAAGCAGCTTTTAAAGGAATTGAAGAATTAGCTTCAAAATTAGGATGTTCTGTTGAAGATTTAACAGATCCTAAGTTTTTAGAAGGTGATTTTCAAGAATCTGCTAAAGAACAACCAGTAGAAGAAGGCATGATTGGTGACTTTTTTGAAAGAACAAAAAAATTCTTTGGTAATCTATTAAACGGATTAGGAATCGCTTTAAGATATGCTGGTGGATTAGCTGGATCATTATCAGCATTTCTTGCTATCGCAGCAGGTAGTCCTGATTATAGAGTAGAGTGGATGTGGCACCCAGCATTAAGAGCACTTTCTCATGATCAACAAGCTGGAATGTTTGTGGCTGGATTAGCCGCGTTAGGAATAAGTATAATCGCTGGTCACTACCTATCAAATAAAGGTAGAGAAATGGCAAAATAATTTTATAAATAATATTAAATAAAAAAAGACCCATAAGGGTCTTTTTTTATTTTGAGTACTTTTCGTCTCGGATATCTACCAAAACATTGATAATTGTTTTGATACTTTCTTTATCAGGTGCTATTTTGTTTAAATAAACGCCTTTAGCGAATGAACGGTAGTAGATAAAGTGAGCTACCAATAAAATAATTGCGAATGGTAAAATAAAGTTCAAAAACCAGATACCAAGTAAAAATGGAATCAATGTAACTACAAACATAACTCCTTCAGTAAATAACACTGATGCAACTTTTAACAAGTTGATACTTTTATTAAAATCTGATTTTGTATAGTTAGCTGTTTTTACTAATTCTTCTTGTTTTACTTCGCTATATGTTTTCATTTTGTAGTGGATTTATTTGTGTTTAATTATTTAACAATACAAATATACAATTATTTTTCTAATTATAAAATAAATACATCAAATAAATTAAAAAAAATTAAAAATAGTAACAAATTCACTTTAAATTAATATATTTGTATTATGAAAACATTAAAAGATTTATATGATGGTAATGTGGATGTCAGAGACTCTGATATTCCAGTTGAATGGAAAGAAAGTTTTAGTCGGTTTATGATGGGTTCAACTTGTCAAGCTGAAACTAATGAAGATGGTACAATAAAGGAGTTTATCTATTACGCTTGTGATTTCCGTGGATGGTATTTTCAAAATAAAGAAGCTATCGAAAGAGATATTAAAATAAATAATGTATTAAAGAGTTAATAATAAGTATAACTTTTCAATTTCTTTTCCAAATGATGAATAGTCAAATGACTTATTCATTCTATAAAGTACTCTGATATATCTATAATCCAATCTTATCATCTTCTTATATTTAAGATTCAATTGCGATCCAACTAGTTTTTCTATTTCCGAAATAAATAGAGAAACTCTATTACTTGAACTAAGAAAGCTTTCTGTAAATGTTATTGATGCTAATAAAGATGGTATCATTTCTTCAGGTGTTAGTAATTCCGAAGAATCCAGACCCCAATAAACATTTTTTAAACTTTTTATATAAACTTCATTTGATTCTATAGAAGAAATAATATCTTTGGTGTTCAACTCACCATTTTTATAAGTATCATATAGTTTTTTCTTAACCTTTTCAACTAATTTATTATGTTCACAATCATCACCTGGAAAAATCTCTTCTCTTATCTTATGATATAATAAATCGCCCCAAGTCATTGGATCGCTTCTATTTTCTTTCTCATCTATAAAATGATATTCTCCAGTATATGGATCTTTTATATAATTTTTTCTCAAAAAGTATTTAGTTTCACCTACTATTATTTGTTCTATATAAAGGTCTGTTCTAGATTTAACTAACCAATCAGTATCATTTTTTGATATCTCAACTTCTATTACTTGTTCATTATCAGGATAAAGGTGGTCATCCATAATTTCAGAATAAACAGCATCATCTTTATAAAAATGCTCACTATGATACTCTGACCAAACAATACTATCATCTGGGTAAGCCCATTCATCTTTATAATCTAAATAAGTGGCATCATCTGTGTAAATCCAACTATTAATATTTTCACACCAAATCGAACCTTCTCTACTAATATGTTCACCATACCACTCAGACCAAATACCATCATCACTTTCAAAACCACCACCCGTATCTTGAATCTTTATATAACCTTGACCTGGCCATAAATCTTCATCATCTCTTAAAATTTTAGTTGTGGGATTATAAACAACAAATGTATCCATATAAGGATATTTCTCATAAGTGTGATCTCCTAATTTAACTTCTAAGTAGTGTTCGTTTTCTGAAACTTTATATGAGTTTTTTATCATCCATTTCTCAAAAAAATCATGAAATAACAATTTATCTGAATCATTTATAGTATAGATTCTATCCATATAATAAGAGTCATCTGTTAATTTCCAAATTAAAGCTCGACCTGTTATTTTATCTTTATTGTCCTCTGATTTTAATATAAGTAATTGACAGACCTCTGGATTTTTAATATAAATATCTAAAAAAGTTTGACAACTATTATATCTCATACAAGAATTTCCTAATTGACCTCTTCTATCTTCATAGTTATTTTCATGATACCATTTTCTAATCTCTTCTCCTTGTACCAACTCAAAGTTATTAACATCACCATCAACAGCAGCCTTATATTGATTTACAAAGGTTTCTATATCAGAATCCGTAATAGAAGATTTATGCACTTCAGTCACTATTCTTCTAAGCCATCTACCAATACTTATCTCCGTTCTACCTTTATTCCAAAATTCATTTGATTTATCATTAGTTATATTTCTCTGAAGAAAATAAACATCATCATTAGGATATGTTTTTGTATCTGGGTTGGATCTTAAAATTCTATTTACTTGAATAAAAGATATTGTATCATTCTTATCAGTGATATCAACTAAGGTGTAGATATCAGTAATTTGATTAGAATCTTCAGCGGATAATAAAAATTTAGCATACTTATTATTTTTAGAAACTTTGTCTAAAAGTTTTCTAAACTCATCAGAGTAATAAAGTCTCATCTCTTTTTTAGTAACAGCTTCAAAAATAAAGTCTAAGTAGTTAGATAGAAATCTCATATATTATATATTAAATAAATAGATTTAAAATAAAAAATCCTCTTATTTAGAGGATTTTATTACTTTCTTTTTCCTTTTCTTAGTACCGACAATATCACTCGATGTTTTAGCTAAGAATTTAGTTTGTCTTTTGAATTGATTTGCAAAATCATCTTGTCTTTGATCTTGACCTATTGGATTTAATTGACCAGCCATATTACCAAATTGTGTAAATTTTAATACCGATCCTTCCATACCTGGAGTTTGTTGAGATGTTTCAGTTAATCCAGTAAACTCTTTTGATACAACTTTTCTAGTTATATTTAGAGGATCTTTAGTTCCCTTAACAACAAAAGAAACAATATTTGGAAATCTTTCGTGATTTAATTCAATCACATGTTCCATATGTTCTTTATTTTTATTATCATCATCTGAGAATCCAAGTTTTGCAACCCAATGATTTCCAGAATTAGAGTTCAACTCATCAATGAAGTTATTTACTTTTTCAGTAAACTCTAAAAATACATCTTCTTTAGCTTTTTCCGGATTACTAGGAGAACCACCTTTTGATGGAGATGAAACACCAACAAAATCACAATTGTCTAAATAAACTTTAATCAACTCATTTTGAGATGGTTGTCCTTTTAAAATTTTAGATGATTCTTCTTTATCAACTCCGAAGAAGTAAGCATATTTCATTACTTGATTATACATTTGGTATAATTGTTCTTCACTTAAAACATTATCTATAATCCACTCAACACCTTTTCTCATTGGTCCAGATTCGTGACCACGAGCAGTAATAATTGCAAATAATGAACCATTTGATAGACATTCAATAAAGTCTTCCCAAGCTGGTCCAAAACTTCCACTAGATATAGCTTTTTTAGTATCGTCTGTAAAGACTGACTCACCCATATTACCATTATCTCCAAAATTAGAAAAAGCCACTACTGGATCATTGTTTATAACTCTCCAATTTTCAGAATCTCCTCTAACATCTGCGAATTCAGCAGTAGAGATATCAATAGGATTCCAAGAATCACCATCTCTTTTCTCCATGTGGATAACAGTTGGCATGTTTAATATATTATCATCCCAGTCAAAAGCATAATAAAGTAGGTAATCTGATTCTCTACTTTCTTTAATAAATTGGCCAAATTTCTTAACCATATGTATTTATTTTTTCTTATTTATAAATGATTGAAATGATTCAAGAGCACTTACGTTCTCTTCCTCTTCATCATCATCACCTTCTTCATCATCTTGACCTTCTTCATCATCTTGACCTTCTTCATCATCTTGACCTTCTTCATCATCTTGAAGTTCATCTTCAAGACCTTCAGGAGCTTCTTCACCTGCAAAGTCTTCTTCTTCACCTCCGAAATCGTCAAAAGATTTAATTCCTTCTCCATCTTCAGACTCTTCACCTTCTTGAGCTTCTTCAGTGTCGATTGAGAATTCCTCAATAACCTCACCATCGAATTCTGCTTTTACTGATATACGACCTTCCATCTCTTCGATTTCAATCTCATATCCGTTTATTTCAACTTTAGTTTTCATATTGTATAATTAATTTTTATTATATATTAAATATGTAACCTCGTTTTTTATAAATAAACTTTTACCCATTTATATAATAAAAACTAAAACTAAACATATATAATGACAGATTTTAGAAAATTCAGCATACAAAGTATAAGTAGTAATAAATTTGATGACTACTTTAAGAAACTACAAAAAAAGAACTTCACACCAAACTTACTCGAATCAAATGGAATGCCAGTTGATGTCTTTTCAAAACTATTAGACGATAGAATTATCTTTCTAGCAGATGAGATTGACTCAGATGTTTGTAATATAATTAAAGCACAACTTCTTTATTTAGAGTCTGTGAATGATGACGATATTAAAATTTATATTGATAGTCCAGGTGGTTCAGTTTATTCTGGATTAGGTTTATTAGATGTAATGGATTTTGTTAAACCAGACATCGTTACAATCAATACGGGACTTGCTGCATCAATGGGTGCTGTAATTCTATGTTCCGGTACTAAAGGTAAAAGAAGAGCTCTTAAAAGAAGTAGAACGATGATTCACCAACCAATGAGTTATGGTGGATATGTTCAACAAGCTTCTGATATGGAAATTGAAGCCAGAGAAATGAACTCAATAAAGAAAGAACTTTATGAGATAATATCAGAAATGACAGGTCAAAATTACGATAGAGTTAGTAAAGATGGTGATAGAGATTATTGGATGAATGCTATTGAAGCTAAGAAGTATGGCATGATTGATGAAATCGTAACAAAAAGAAAATAATATACATGATGCAAATTTCACAACTAACTAAGGACCAAAGAGTTAAAGATATAATCACTGAGATTAATAAGAAGACTTCAAACTCTATGAGTTTTACGCCATTTCAATCTGTAATAGAACCATTAACTTTAATTCAAATAGTTGAATCAATAGAAGATAGAATTTATTTTATATCAGAGTCTCTATCATTTGAGTTGAACGGAAGAAACTGGACTTGTCAACAATATAAATGTGATACTATCGAAGACTTTAAGTCATTGATGGATAACCATCCTAATGAATTTTATATACTTTATAACATTATGTTAACTAATGGTATTATTTCAAATGCTCCTGGTATTTCTCAAACTCCATCTTATATGATTAGAGGAGTTTTTGTAGAGGATCCTTCAATTAAAAGAGACCAAATAATAAATCAAATTCTAAACGAAGAATAACTTTTAAATATTAATATATAATGAGATGAAAAAATTCTCTAAACTTATATTAGAATCTAAAGATGAGTCACGAACAATGAGTCCTCTTACAAATCCTGTCGATTGGGATGAAATATTCAAACCTTTAATAGATCATATTGAATCTAATCTTCAATCAAAAGTTCAAGGTCCAGGAAGTGCCGTTTTTACAAGTAAAACAAAATCACTTCTTGATGAATTTATTGACCAAGTAGAAGAAGATTATAAAGATTATTATCAATATGAAATACATGATGGCTCACAAGAAGGATTCTTATCAGCTTTTAATATCAATGTTGATTATAGAGATATGATGGATTGCATTCAACCATTATTAGATAGAACAGAAGATGTTGAAGATTCTGGAAATTTTGAAGTAGGAGCTTTTGTTATTGAAATAGGATTAGCAGGAGCAAATAGTATTAAATATAATACTGATGAAGAAATAGTTGAAGATTTATTAGATGTTCAAGGTAAGTTAAAAATGTTAAATGCTGACTTTACTATGAGAGTAACAAAATCTAAAAGGACCGGAACCGGCTCAAGAGAAACAGAAACTATATCACTAACAAAAACCACAAAAGATGTTGAAGATTTATTAGATTTATTAGATGGTGAAAGGGTATCCAAGGTTATAATCTATGTTTATAATAAGGAAACGGTTCAAGGAGTTGATTTAGACTAATCTACTTTCTTTAGAATCTTCTTAACGATTTCCATTTTCTTTTTACCGCCTTCGCCTTTGAATTTATTCCAAATACCAAAGGCACCAAAAGCAAAACTATCAGCAAAATCCTCTCTTGGATTTCTTGATGTATATTTTCTACAAAAATCAGAATCTTCTTTATAAATCCAGTTAGATAGTTTATGACCAGCTATTTCTCTGCCTTTTCTTTTCTCTTCATATCTATCATAACCATCAGGAACATTTGCTCTTCTATCTAATTTTTTCCAACCAGATATTGCTTTCCACTCTCTTGAAAACGATACTTTTTCTAAATGATCTATACAATGTCCTATTTCATGAACAACTACAAATAAATCATATGGTATATCATTTGTACCATTTTCAAACTCTCTTTTGAATTTAAATATAGAAGGATTTAGAGTCATCTGTTTTTTCTTAGATGAATCATGCCATCTACCATGAACACCACCTAAATCCTTACAGATTATTTTATCTATTTTATTTTTGATAAATGATTTATCAAACATCTTAAAAGCTTTCTTAATTAATTTTAAATGATTAATGTCAAAGTTATCATCTACTTCAACTCCATATTCCTTATTAAAGAAATCAACCATTTCAATGACTTTTTCCGAAGGAACTTCTTCTTTAGATTCAAATATCGAAAAATGTTTAAGATGTTTCATATCTTATATATTAAATACAAGATTATTTTTTCTCAACAACAACCAATTTAATACCAACGTTATACTTAGTTATGATACTTTCCTCAAGAGTCCTTAACATAGATTCTAATAGTGAAGTTTCATCAGATGTTGCTGATTCCTGGCCTTCTATTGGTCCTATCTGACCACCATCCGGGAAACCAGAGATAAATCCAGTTGCTGATTTCATAGGACCTCTTTTTGTAAAGGTTATTTTACCATTGACTTTTTTACTATTCGCTGTTGTTGGATTTAATATAGCAATTATATACTCATTTACCGAATCCACACTAGATGAACTAGATGTAGATGGTGAACCTTTTTCAAGTGAAAACTCTATTTCTTTTTTAACAGACTTTTGTTCATTATTAGATTTCTTGTTCATTGTTATTGAAATTGATATCTTATAAGAACCAATAGAATCATCATTACCAGTTTCTATATATTGTTCAGATATAATATTATAAGTAGCCTCTGTTGAATTTAGACTTGTTACTTGTTGACCAGTTCCAGCTCCATTAGGAGAATTATATGAAACATCACTAGTGATAAATTGCCACTCACCTGGAATCGATTGTGATTTTATAGAAAATTTAATATCATCATTACTAAGAGATTTAATATCATCTGTTGTCATTTTACCAGATATTATAGTCTTTGGAACATAAACATCAATCATTAAACTACCATCTCCTAAAACATCAATAACTTCTGATTTATTTTTCTCAACCATTTCTTGAGTCTGACTTTGAGTAGCTGTTGATTGTGTTGTTCCTGGTGCATCAGCAACATCAACGGCACTCTGAGTATTACCTAAAGGATCACTAGCTTTATCAGCTCCGACATTTTTTGTAGCTTGGTCCCAATCATTTTTTGTAGCTAATGTGTAAGTAAATTTGTTTCCATATTTTTCTTTGTGTTTTTCACAATGTTGAAAGAATTCATTTAAACTATCAGAAGTTGGAAATACCTGAGAACCTTCAGACCAACTACCAACATTAACACCACCTGGATATCCCAAATGTATTTTTATACCATTATCAACCAAATCATTAGGTGTTATAGACTCAGGTGCAGTTAGATTACTTGGATTGAATGTATCGGGATTTGAGAAATCCAAGTCTCTCCAAACCAATTGTGATGCTCCTGGTGTTACTTTCATAGCCTTAGCTCCTTTATATTCAGATACATAATAAGTATCGATATATTGAGATGGTGTTAAAACAGGAAGACCACTTTTTAAAACAGGATCACCATTTTCACTACCAGCTATTTTAACATAATCCTTCATAAATATTTTCTTACCAACTGAATCTATCCAAGGTTTAACATTTTTAAGATTCTTCTCAGTTAACCAAGAGTCAGTTATAGTAAACTCTAAACCAGGAACCGTTGAAAATAAATAATGTTTAACATCCCAAGAACCATCTTCTTTTTTATACATTATATACAACTTATCACCAAATTGATCTGTGTATTTATCACCTGGTGATAAACACTGATTTCTTATAGCAACTATATTTAACTTATTAACTTCCGTAGATAAAACATAACTTTTAATCTTCATCAATTCCTCAATGATTTTAGCATCTGGATTTTCAGCTGGTTTAGGCTTTGAAGCTTCGACAGGAATAGATTGTGTTGATGCTATAGGAGTATCCATTGGTGGTTGGTCAAAAGTAGTATCAGAAGAACCACTTGTTGGTGTATACGGAACAGGTTCTTTTGATGTCATAGTATTATCCTTCACAGTAGATTGCCAAGTATCACCTTTTTGACCTTCAGCTATTCTATCTAACTTAGCTACATTTTCATTATCAACAATGTAAACATTTTTAGAAAGAAATTTAGGATCTTTTAATTGTTGATATAATTGTAAACTACCAAGTAAAGCAGGAGTCGCTATAACAGGAGCTCCTAAGTTACCCAAAAATGGACCACCTTTTGAACCCATTAATATTTGAACAAAGTCATCAAACCAATTTAAAAAATTATCACCAAGTATAGCTCTTTGTGTTGAATTTGCAGTACCTAAATTTATTTTAGCAAAATTATCTTTTAGATTTACATTTATAGATGATTCTTTAATATTAATCATATTAAATTTGTGATCTAATTTAAGACCCTCACCTTCATTTACATATACTTGAGTCCTGTGGTCAAATATTAGTGATTTCATTGTTAAGTAATCACCAGTACCTAACCCATTAAGCTTTTTCTCAAGATTTATATTATAGTGGTCAGAAGATATAAATTCAGGACTATTTTGGTCTCCGTTTTCAAAAACAACAGTAACAACCTTACCCTTTTCAGGAACAGCAAATCCATTACCAGCTAAATCTTTCCAAGGATTAGCCCAAGGTAAATCTTCAACAGGAACATCGTCAAAAACATCAAAAACTCTGATTTTAACTCTTCCTATTTTTTTAGGATCTTCACAATCTTCGACAACACCAACGTATGTTTTACCACTTTTTACTTGCATATAAATTATATATTAAAAAGACCATTTGTTACTGAAAATTAACCACCTTTTATAATACCACCAATTTGGTTACCAAGAACTGATCCCAATGAATCACCTGCAAAATCTCTTACTGCATTTTGAACATCGAAGAAAGAAGTAGGCGAAACTCCTCCTACACTAGCAGCTCCTCCGACAAGGGGTATATTGGAAATATAATTTGGAACGGTACTGAATCCATTAGCTCTTTCACCATCCATACCAGCATGATTTGGATGTGATGTGTATACATTGGTAGGAGCTCTCATTCTTCCAAGACCGGCTGAATTTCTAACTTTTTCCAATGTATTATTTAATAATCTCATTCTAGTATCAACCTGACCTTTTATTTCTCTTTCTACCGTACTCTGTAGACTCTTAGCTAAATTTTCTCCAGCTTTTTTAGAAGCTTCTTTAAAGGCTTCTAGTCCTTCTTTTACTTTGGCTTTTCTTTGAGCTTTTTTATCAACACTATTATTACTTGTATCTCCACCTTCTGGATCTGGTGTTTCATTTTTTCCTTTATCATCACCAGATTGTTGGTCAGCTATTTTTCCCTTTGTTTGTGCCTCATTTACAACAGATACATTCCAACCATCAAAAACAATAGGACTTGAAACACCATTTGATTTTAGAGTGTTAGTTCCAATTGTAAAAAATTTAGGAACAGAAACATCTTTAACTCCACCGCTATTCGTATTATCGGTTGCTACTCTACCTCCCGGATTACCAACTTTCCAAATAGCTCCATTGTTATACCCAACATACTGACCAAATCTTTGCTCATCTGGCGTCCATCTTTCAAATTTAGTAGAAACATATTTATAATCCATTGTAACGGTTGATCCACCAAAGTCTTTAATACCTCCTTCATAGTCAATTTCTGAATCATGTGGTGGTGTATCAAAGAAAAGTTGACACTCTTTAAGTGAATAAATATGTCTACTTAGGTTATCCTTTATTGTTTCTAAATCTCCAGTATCTAAAGCTTTTCTAACTCTTTGATAGTTTCTACATTCAGATATTACTATATCACAATTAAATCTTAATAAGTTTTCCATTATTAAATTTTTACCATTTGGCTTAGACCAATATAAAAGTTTATATAGATGTTGTAATGTACCAAATGTCAATGAAACATCTTCGGAAAATGTTAACTTTACAACATCATTTCTATAGTCTGTTAAGTATTTTTTCTTATTAGAAGTGTTTCCTATCATTAGAAGTTCTAACCCAGCTATCTTCTTAATATAATAAGATAAATAAGCTTTTTTACCTGGTTGATAATAACTAGCTTGTGACGGCGTATTTGCTTCATTTGGTATATTAATAGACTGTGTTTTTTGAGTATTTGGAACTTGTTTAGGAGTACCCTTTACTTTGAATAACTTCTCAAATTGTAATTTGAAATCTATCATTACATTCTTTTTAGAAGCTATCTCACTAACGTTACTAAATTGTTCAATAAAATCCTCAACTGATCCATTAAGTAATGGAGAACTAACACCATCTATAATCAACTCAAACCCAAAAAATACAGGGTCATTATTTTCATAAGGTGTATAATTAAAATTTGATAATCTAAGTCCTGGTGCGGTTTCCGAACCATCCCAAGCATCATTAGCACTTGAGTCATTTCTAAGAGGCGTTTTACCATCAATTACATGCAATCCATTTTTAAAATAGTCAGTTGATGTATCACCAAACATCGCCAAGTAATCTCTTGTTGTGTAAGGTCCAGTGAATGATTTACTTCCTAAATTTTTGGATAAGTCAAATCTTTCAGATGTTGATTTTTTTGACGGTGTGTTGTCATTTTTACCAAAAATACTTTTAGAAAATTGAGGATGAGTGTCTAATAAATTACCATACCAATCCTTTCCATACGCAGAGTTTGGTTTAAATCCAGGTTGATCTCTATCTAAATTAAGAAGCGCCATTTTGATAAATCTATTTTTTATTATATATTAAAAATCAATGATTACTATGCGTTTGGTGCTGAGTTTTTCAAAACATCAACCCAGCTATTATAAGCGCCATTCACCTCTTCTAACCCTTTAGTTCCACCATTAACACTTTTTCTAGCCTGTGTAAGATTATTTGCTAATACATGTTTAAAAGTTCTTCCTCTCATATAAACTGACGCAACTTTATAAGAATTTTGAGGAACCATGGCTAAATCACCATTAGATACTAAATCAACCCCTATTAATTTTCCATATTTCTCATAGTTCGCCTTACCAGTTAATTGTATAAGACCTCTACCAAAATAACATTGATTTTTACTATCAGTGCCCATTGTATAATAATTTTTCTTACCCTTAGTCGATCTGTAATAGTTTGTAGCACTAGAACAAGGTCCACTGGATGGATAAGGAACACCAGCTCCAGTACAAGCATAATCAGCTTCCCATCTTTGTAAAGAATATCCAGACTCAGCATAAGCTGTTGCTAACATATAAGCACCTTCTCTTAAATCTTTTATATCTGGATCATTCTTAATAAAGAAAAGAACTTTTTTCAAAGACTCAACAAATTTAGCATTAGGTTTATGTGGTTTTTTATTAATTAAACTAACAGCCGTATCAATATTGAAAGACTTCCACTGAGGGCCACTAAATGAAGGATCATTATAATTTATCTTTGTTTCATCCACATTTAGAGTAGATCCGGTAGTATCAGCTGGTAGATCACCTTGTAACTCACCAGATATCTCAATAGCTTGTGATAGCTCTAATAATTGTTCTGCTTCAATATTTGTTTGAGCCTCAACATATTCACCATCTAACTCATCATCTGGATTTCCACTATTATCAAATACCCAATCAGCTGGCTCAGTTATTATTTTTAAATCTCCTGCTACGCTGTACGATCCACTAGTCAGCCCAACTATTACAAATGTGTCTTTCTTTTCAACATTAAACTTAAAATCTCCTTTTATTTTAGAATCAACAATAACAACTGGATCTGGTATTACTTCTGGTTGTGGTTTTGGTTTCTTAATTTCCTCTACCCACTTATTCCAAACATCAAAATATCCTTCTGGGTGACTTGGAACAATAGCAGGATCAAATGTTTCTTGAACTATCTCATAAAAAGGTGGTAATCCTGATTGTGTCAATCCAGAATAATATTTAGCAAATAAACCAGTTGTGTAATCTTTGGTTGGATTCAACCAGTCACCAAGTGATTTTATATTAATATTAATATCACTAATAAATTTAGTTACAAAATCATCAGTTGTTTTAAATATATCATTTGAAGGTTTTGGCTCAAAATTATAAGATAATCCGGCTATATCATAAGCTCTATTTTTCCCAGTTGAGTTAGGAGGATCTCCGGGACCAGGTGGTATATCATATATAACTGGTTCAAATTTAATAAAATAATCTTTCCTACCACTTTTATATAGTGTTAGTTTAATATCACCTATACCTAAGTTATCAGGTTTTGGTTCATTCCAATATTTACCATCGGTAGATATTTTACCTCTTAGTCTTACTTGTTTTATAATTTCTTCTTCTTTAGCCATTTTACTTTTATTATATTTGTTCTAAATTACCTATTACCTCAGTTCCGTTTTCAAGTAATTGTTTAACTGTTAATTTATATTTAACACCTGCACTATCTTGTACAGTGAGAACTTCACCAACTACATAAACGCTATTTGGTAAAATTGGAGGAGTAGATGCTGTAGTTCCTGGAACAACTGGATTATCATTAATTTGTTTTTCTTCTGGTTTTTTAGCAACTGGAGTTGGATCTTCCATTTCCTGTTTAGTTTTACCAAGTTCACTTCTAACAAGACTTAATTCCTGTTTAAGACTTCCTCTTCTAAAAGAATATGAAATATTAGATATTATATATTTACCAGAGTATCTATAATTCATTGAATCTTCAGTTGGCGTCGCACTAGGATTAATAATATCAATAGTAACTCTCATGTATTTATATAAACAAAAATTAGGATTTGATAGTGTTACATCAACCCCTATCTTAGTTAAGTTGTCAAGATTTATTCTATTTTGAGTATAAGCATAGTTATAGTTTTTATGCATATTATCGGTATCTAACTTACCTAAAAATTTTGTTATAATATTCTCTTTGAAGAATTTATCATCAGCTTGTTTACCCTTTAGAATCAATGATGACTTACCATCAGATGTCGATGAATCTACATCAAAGACTAAAAATGATTTTGTAACTCTATCATAATATTTAGCTACAGTCAAATAACCAACCTCAAGTGACTTTTTAGTTGAATTATTTTTAGTTGTATATTTTTCAAAAAATAATGAAGATGAATTGAAAGTTTGATCATTTGTTAACCTAAGTGGAATAATTCTATCCTGATCTTCTGGAGTAGCTGCTTTTGAACTACCTGCAGTATCAATAACAACATCACCTGTTACATTTCTAGTTTGTTCTTTCTCAACATCAACATAATTAAAACAATAGTAATAATCTATATAACCTAACATGAATGATTTATCTGATATGTATGAGTGTTGTATAACATCATTGATAAAATCATAAGGTTTTTTATTAGTACTTCTCCAAGTCATTGAATCATCCGCACTAGTTATATTTGAATTAAAACCAAGTCCTAATTCTTTACTAACTTCTCTTAATACTTCAAATGAAGTTCCTTTATATGATTTATTTTTTGTTATATAAAGTTTTGGTATATCTATTGTACCTCTTATTGTATAAGTTTGACCTGATTTTTCAGGACTTTTATCAAATCCATCTATTTTAAAAACTAAATGTATAGACTTTATATTTTCAGAGGTTGAGTTTAAGAAAAGTTCTACGGAAGTTTGGTCTTGTGGAGTTCCGTCTCCCTTCAATATATTTTGAGTATCTTTAAAATTAAATTCAAGTTTTGGTATTATACCATCATGGTATAAATTCACACTAACTAAATCTTCTGTTTTTATTTGATATCCAGAATACCAAATAAATGGAGTATATCCTAAACCATCAGTAACCGGTTTTTGACCAGCTGCGGAAGGTTTAACTACGGTATCTTGTGAGAATTTTATAGGAGGAACAATGATAGTAGGCGGATCTATTTGACTAATTATTGGTCTTGTTCCATCCACATTTTTCTCTTTAGGAGTTTCTTTATTTTTCTCATCTTGTGCAATTAGATCCGATTTAGGTAAAACTTTAATCGATATCTCTTTATACTCTATTTTTTCGTTATCAGATGAAACAGTTATGACATAATCACCTGGTTCTGTAAATTGTATTTCTTTGAAATCAATTTTAGCAGAGTCAACATCTGGTATTTTCTCCATTGCAATCTCAGTAATACCCGTTATCTCACCTGGTCCTGATTTTTTCTTTAATAATATTTTACCACTAAGAGCCGGAACACTTGTTGGTGGTACATCAGAGTTTGGAGCAGGATCTTGTTTTGGTTTTGGAGTATTATTTTCCTCTACCCATTTATTCCAGATATCAAAGTATCCTTCTGGATGACTTGGAACAACAGCAGGATCAAATGTTGGTTGAACAACTTCGTAGAAAGGTGTTGATTGGGTTAATCCAGAATAATACTTAGTAAAACTTTTAACCCATGCAGGATTACCAAATCCAGAAGATTTAATATTAACATTAAGACCTTCGATGAAATTAGTTATAAAATCATCTGTTGTTTTAAATTTATCATTAGATGGTTTTGGTTCAAATCCATAAAATACTCCAAATTTATCATTAATTCTATTTACACCTGTTGAGTTAGGAGGATCTTTAGGACCAGGTGGTATATCATATATAACAGGTTCAAATGAAACAAGATAGTCTTTCCTACCTTTCTTACTTAAAGTTAATACAGCATCTCCAATACCTAGGTTATCGGGTTTAGGCTCTTTCCAGAATTTACCATCACTAGATATTTTACCTCTTAATCGAACACTTTTAACTTTTACATAATCAGACATGATTTATATATTTTATATCATGTTCTTCAGTGAGAATTAAAGGTTAATTTTGGTAATTTTATAAGGATATCCTCTTTTTATATAGAACTTTTCTCTTTCCTTAAAATGTCTAAAAAGAATATTTGACATTTCTTTACTTGAAAAAACATCAACCAAGTCAAAAATATTTGCCTTCTTTTTATCATCGTGTAAACGAAGAGCTCGACCAATCGATTGTATGATAATCTGTTCAGATTTAAATGAATCAGCAAATATAACATTAAAGATTGCGTTAATAGAAACTCCCGTTGATAAAGTACCGTAAGAAGCTATCAAAACCTTTACCTTACCATCGGTGTTTTCCATCTCTTTTTTAATAACCTCTCTCTTTTTACCACTGACTTCACCATCAATATAATAAAAATCTCTATTAGGTAACTCTTCTTTTAGCTTATTAAATATCTTCTGACCATATTCAATTGTGTGGAATAATAGTAAGGTATTTGAATCACACTTATCTACAATCTTTTTTATAAAATCTAATCTCTTATCTGATATATGTATGTACTCTTTTTCTAAGTCAAAGGCATTTTTACCATTACCTCCTCTTCTAATCTCAGTCATTCTACCATCAAACTCTAAGTCCTCATGATTCATGATTACGACTTTAACATCCATTGGCGTGATAATACCTTTCTCTTTTAATTCATTTGCAGACACCTCAGTTATCTTTGGTCCTAGTACAGATTGAATTGTTAGTATCTCGCAAGTATCTTCTTCAGGAAATGTACCAGATACTCCAAATCGTGAGTAAGCACTTCCAAAAGTATGATTTAATATTGTAGTTATTGTTTTAGCTTTAGCTCCGTGTGCTTCATCGGTTACAACCGTGTGAAACTGCTTGAAGAATTCTTTAGGCCATTTTTCTAAAGATTGATATGTTCCAATATAAACATTGGCATCTAAAGTACCAGACCATTTACGAGGTCTTTCGGACATTACTTCTTCAATCCTAATATCACAAGGTAAATGAGAATTATTTAAGATATGATCTGACTTTTTTTCTCTCATTTCTAATATATTATTAACACCCATATTGTATTCTAAGATGTTATCATAAAATTGAGTAACTAATGTAATAGATGGAACTATTATAAGAAATTTTGATTTAGGATCTATATTTCTTAAAGTATAAAAAATAACAATTGATATGATTAAAGACTTACCACCCGATGTAGCAACTTCAGCCATACAATATCTATTCTTTAGAATTTTATAAGCGGCTTCAATTTGATGGTCATATGGAGTAAATGGAACCCATTCACCAGATTTAGTTCTAACTTTATGAGTTTTAAAGTAGTCAGTGCAGAAATCTCTAACACCTTGTAAAGTAACATCTCTATTAAGAGGAAACTCGTCCTTATTTTCTAAAATAAAACTCGTTTCAATTTCTTTACATCCTCTCATCGCTTCTTTCCAAAGTCCTAAGTTGATTCTTCCATTTTTGAAATATGATTGTTGTCCATTCCAAACACCTATCTTAAAAGCAGGCATATATCTATAACCCTTTACATGACGGGTTAACCATAGACTAACTTGATGATATTCTATTCTTGTAGCCTCTGATACAACCAATTCTTCAGTTTCTTTATCATATCTAAATTTCATCTTATTATTATATATAAAATAAAGACATATGTTTAAATATTGAAAAATTTGAGGTTTTTTTGAGGTTTTTTATGGAGGGAGATTAAAGAAGTGTATATATAATAAAAAATAAGTTAAATCATGAGTATAAGATCATTTTTTAGAGGATTGTTTGGTTCATCAGAAAAAGCAGTTGAAGTTTCAACACCAGTGGTTGTAGTAGAAGAAAAAGTAGCACCTAAAGAGATAGATGCTGAAAAAGCTAAAGCTGCAATTGAACAAAGACTGAAAGAAATTTCTGAAGAAAATAAATCCCAAGAAAAGAAAGCTGAAGAAAAGAAAGTAACAGCTAAAGAAATCAAAGCTAAAGTTAAAAAGGCACCTGAGACTAAGGTAGAACAACCAGCTAAAACAGCTAAAGTTCAACCAAAAGTTCAACCAGCTAAACAAACTGAGAAGAAAACGGAAAATAAACCAAAGGCTTCTCGTAAAAAAACTGATAAATAATCAGAATAAAAGCTTATAAAAAAACTCACTTAAAATTAAGTGAGTTTTTTTATGCTATTTATGCAAGGTTGTTTTTGAAAGCATCTTTTCCAATATACTCTCTATGCCAAGGTTCATGACCAGCACCACTACCTTTTGCCCATCCTGGATTAACCCATCCATATTTTGAACCTATCTGTTCTAAGAAGTCAAATTTTGCACTTCCTTTGTCACCCATTCCACTAGTATCTATAGCTAATCCCCATCCGTGTTGACTTGTACCAGGCTTAGCAGCGGCAGTTCCTCCGTTAGTTCCTATTTTTCTAGCTTTACCGGTTTTATCAAAGTGAGCCCAATCAAATATTGAATTTTGAACATCAAAAGATCTATTACCACCACTCATTGCTATATCTACACCAAATTTAGCTTTGAATTCTTTATTCATAGCATTTAATTGTATAACAGCATGTTTTTCGAGTTTGATACCAGAAAAATCAAGTTTTGAAACTAAGTTAGCAGGTAACTCTCCATTATAAACGGTTACTCCATTAACAACCATTTTTTTCTGAAATCTTCTAATTCCACCTCCGCCACCTGGAGATGTTTGTAAAGCTGGACCATTCAAATCTACAGTAGATCCTGATGAAGATGGGGTGTCGGTACCAGTCTCACCGTCTTCAGCAGTAAGTTGTAATAAGAATTTTATTTCTGCTTCATCTTCTATAGAAATTGGAGACTCTTGATACTCTGGATCAAGTTCAACATCTTCATCTATTTCACCATTATTAATATTCTCTTCTGGCGGTGTGTATATTTTATTAACATGTACAGAAAAGTCTGGTAGATTTTCACCAGCTTTTAACTGAATAGTATCAGGTAATCCTACTAGGAATAATTTAGTTTTATCTGAAGATTGACTAGCACCGGTTGGTGTTAAATCCTTTGCCGCACTATCATCCGTAGTTACAGGTTTAGGTTCTCCATTAAAATCAACATATCGGATTAATTTACAATATTCAGTATCTGGATCACATAGTGCTAATTTACTTTCAGAAGTTCCATCAAAACTAGTAATTTGTGATTGTAAATTTGTTATAACACTTTTTATAAGATCACTATCTCGTGATGTTCCACTATGTCTTAACCTATCAGAATAGTCAATATTCAATCCAATTCTACCATCCTTTCCTTGATATCTAGATCTTGCAAAATTTTCAGTTGCCGCATCTGATTGGTCTCTTAAATCATCTGGTAATCCTTCAGTTCCATGACTTTTAGTATATGGAAAATAATTAACTAGCTTCTCGATATAACCACTAGCGTTGTCATATTTAGATCCCTTTGAAAAAGCGTTTTCCAACCATTCTATATGAATTTGAGAACCATCATTTAAATAATAATAAGTGAATCCATAGTATCTTGATGTAGGTGGTGAATCCTTCCAAGGATTTTGTAAAATCATTTTATTTTCAACAAGATTATCACTAATACTGAAAACCGAAAAATATCGATATCCAATCTCAGATGCTCGATTTCTTAGTAAAAAAAGAGCACCTTTTATAACCTCATCGTCTGACATCGATCGATCTACTTTTTCAAATTTGTAATCATCTCCAATATCCGGAAAATATGTATTGGGTGACTTTAAAACAGCATACTTTCGTTTACCTTTCTGATAAACATCTAATCTCGCACTAGTTTCACTATTTCTAATTCGACCTGTAGTATCAGATGGATATCTAGTACCTTCTTCTAATTCTCTTTGTGAGGCACTTGGATCTGGCTGAACTATTCTAACTGATTTTAATAACTGCTCATCTGCCATATAATATTATTTAATTTTTAGAAACACCACCAACTACTATACTTTGACCCTCTAATCTAACAGGAGCTTGTGGTGTATTTAAAACAACTGGTGGTAAAGAATATCCGTTCTCTACATACTTACTTCTATTATTATCTTTTCTGGTTGTTTTATTAGGAACAGCCAATTTATTTTTAACCTGAGAAGTTGAATTTTTTTGATTAACCAAAATTCTGTATGAGTCCAATTGAGAAGATGGTGGGTAATATAACTTTTGACCAGTATAAATATTTAAAGGATTATCTAAATCATTTATAAAGCATATTATGTCAATATTTTCAAGAACCGTTCTATCCTCATCATAAATTGATAACATAACCAAGTCAATTCTCATCTCTTCTCCTTTTTGAACAATATATTCGTTCAAATCTGAAGAAGGAGTTCTTAGTATTTGTGGGTTGAAAAGATCATAGAATCCATTTCTTGGTTTTCTAAGTAAAGTCAGAGATTTAATATCCATAATATTTTTATTTTTTAAGTTGTTGTTGTTGGACCCGTAGCTGGTAGAGGACTATTAGCATCACTAACTGTTGGATTAGTATTTGAAGGATTTCCACCACCCGTATTAAAACTGGTTGCTTCTGATGCAGAACCTGAAATTGGCGTAACTCCACCACCTGCTGTACTTTGTGTGTTACCAGATGGTAAAGGATTTTGTAGGTTATTATTAGTGTTGGTTGGACCACCAGTTCCACCAATATTTGATGCACTACCACCACTTGCAGTACCTGAAGCAGTTCCAATATCAGGTGGAACAGATGCCTCACCGGGTAATACACCAATAGGTTCTATGTAGGATTTACCATCTTTTGTTGTAATTTGACTAGTTTCATAATATGTCTTTTGAACATCTATAGATCTTAAATATCCACTATTGAACTTACCCATTATCTCTTGCATACCTAAAGCTCTAGCATTTTCTAAAGTAAATTCAACAGTTATTGAAGATGGTAAATCATTAAAGGCCAATTGTGGACCAAGTTTAAGACTCACACTTTTTGTTAACATATCACCTGAACAAAATATTGGTCTCATTGGATTACCAATTGTAAGGTGCCAAGGAGCTGAAGGTAGTCCAGCTAAGGCATTTACGATACCAATTATTTTAACTCTATATTTTTGTATCAAACCTTCAGATACATCTCCTAATACTTTACTGATTGAACCTAATATTTTCTCACTTGCTGTTTTTTCTTCTTTTGCTGCAGCGTATGGATCAACCGGTGGTGGTGGATCTGCTTTTTGTTCCTCTTCAGCTGCTGTAGCTTTATCAGCTAATGCTTTAGCATCGTCAAATATTTCATTAATCTTTTTAGTAACCTCCTCAACGATACCAGTTATAGCTTTCTTTATACTTGAGAAAACTTCTTTTAAAAGCGATTGTGGATTATTTGCCCATCTGATTAATTTTGCAGAAACAGACTTACTTAGTCCATAAGTCTCACTTTCTGATGTTCCAAATCTTAAAATAGTTCCAATTAAATCCATCCACACAATGGTTGGATCAATTCCTGAAATATACTTCAATTCATACTCACATAACATTTTAACCTGAACTGTACAAGTCAAACCAGAACCAGCCTCGCTATATCCAACTGTTTTCCTCATTTTAGCTTGTTTAATTAAGTTTGGATTACCAGCTGGTATCATATTAGCGGAATTTGATTCAAGTAATCCTAATGATGATAAGAATTGTCTTTGAAATATTTCAGTAAAACCAGGTAATGGGACAACATTTCCCGCTGCTCCTCCGATTCCACCTAAATTACCAATTCCTAAGTCCTCACCTAAACCACTAAGAACTCCTTTAAAGTCAGCCTCAGCTTCCATCCACTCCTCACCAAAAGATATGTTTAGAAAATCCTCAGCTTCTGGAACCCACGTAATTAAAGTGGCTAGTGAGCCAATTTCAGTTGGTTTTTTCTTAATCATTATATTATCACCGGTTGGTGATGCAAATCTTCGAGCTACCATTAGTCTGTTATTTGGATAAACACCAACATTCTTTAAGTAAGCAAAATCGGCTGGTTTTAATTGTCCTTTTGTGTTTGCTAATTTTTCAATTATATTTAAAACCGAAGTGTCATAGACAGAATCAGAGTGAAGTGTTTGTTGAGTATAGACTTCCGAACCTCTTACTGCATTTGCTCCGGTCACATCTGGATATTCTTCACCACTTGGCTTACCGTCTACAGTATCTTGTACAGGTGCTAGAGCTTTTATATCGGCCCACGCTCTTATTCTTCTTTTACCTGTAAATAATGTTCCAGCTGATGACTTATTATAGTCTTGTACCCTAACATTTCTGGATTTATCAATGTTAAATGATGTGTATCCATCAGGTGTGGGAGCACTTCTTACTCCTATTATACCTAATGGGGAACCTCCTAGTATAGATCTATAAGCCATGTAATAATTTAATTTTTATTATATATTAAACTACTATCAATCTCTGTTGATTATAGTCAAGTCTATAAAACTTAATATGTCGATTTGTATATGAACACAGTGGTTGTAAATTACTAAAGTGATTCAATTTTAAAATTTCTTCTTCGGATTTTGCTGATGAAGATGGTATAGTATGATCAATATCCCACCCATAGTTTAACTTACCATTGTATTTTCCATAGTTGTCCCAAGACATCCATGATTCAAACTTTGATTCTAAATGAAGTTTAAATTCTTCAAATGAACATCCAAGTATTTCAGGAGTATGTGATTTTTTGTAATATCCATTGTTTCTTATACTGTTTTTGATAGAACTTCGTATACGAAGAGTCAAAATATAAAGAGGATCTGATTTTTTCTTATTGTACTTTCTTTTACTATAAACTCTATTTTTAATAGTTAGTTCTTCTCTATTACTTTCCCTGTAATTTTGTTGAATTTCTCTAATCATTTCTCTATTCTCTACATAATACTCCTTTTGATCTTCTCTTATTCTTTTTTTATTATCGGAATAGTATTTTTTATCAGACTCAGATATAAATTCTATATTATCTAATCTATATTGTTTTTTATATTTACGGATTCTTTCTTTATTTTCAAGAGCATATTGTTTAGTACAAACCTTGCACCTTGTTTGATTTTTATAAAAATCATTAATATCCTTTACAGAATTACATATATTACATTTTTTATCCATAATGTATATATAAAAATATTAGTAGTCACTGATTAGTAGTCGCGGACAATTTGACTAGCGTTGAACTTGCTTAAATTACCAAAAACATCATCGATTATTTCTGGATTTTTTCGGAATTCATTATAGAATATTAAGACATTGAAATTATTTTCACCAAGTATCTTTTTGAGGTTAAGTAGTTTTTCGATTGAGAACTCATTATCAAAGTCGGGTATGTAATAAATATCCTTCTTTTTATCAATGGCTTGTTGTATCTTATTAAAGATTATTACTTTGAGATACATTTTATCATCATCAAAATTAACCTCTTCTTCTTCCATTATCTTTTTAATATCGATAATATACTTATTTTTTATACGGTTAACCTTGATGAACTTGTCAACCTTCTTTCTCGTTTTACAATACACACAGAAAAATTCCACTTATCGATATAATTTTTTTTAACTTTCAAAATATATATAAAACAACATATTTTCCCTATAGATTTTTATTATACTATTTAATTTTGAGAAGAGAAGTTTAATATATAATAACATGAAGAAGTATTCAGATAAATTTCTTAATCAGTCAAATAAACTTAAATTTGCTAAAATTGGGTTTGAATTTGAGTTTTATATGAAAGACCTGTCTTATTATAAGACATTAGAACTATTAAACATTGAACTAGCTCCTGTAAAAGTTTGGGGGTTTAGACAATATCACTCAGACTTCAAACCAGATGAGAAAAATTTCAAAATAGAACCCGATTTATCAGGAGGTTCCAACATGGTTGAGTTAGTGACTGGACCACTTGATTATTATGATGCTAAATACTATTTAGTTAAAATAATAAAATTTATACAAACTTACGGATATACAAATGAGAAATCATCTGTACATTTTAACTTATCATTTAATAATGAAGATAAAAACTTAAATGATTTAAATATATTAAAGTTAATATTAAATACAGATGAGGATGAGATTTATAGAATTTTCCCATCTAGAAAAAGTAATGTATATGCTAAATCTATAAAGAAAATTATTCCATATAAAGAATATGACTTCTTTAATATACCTATTAGTGTTGTTAAAAACAATCTAAGATTACCAAGTGATAAATACTATGGTATTAATTTCTTAAATATCAATAATGATAAAGAAAGTCAAAGACTTGAATTTAGATATGTCGGTGGAAAGGATTACGAAAGTAATATAGGCAATCTAATTTATTTTATGGATAGATTTATAATAACGGTATTTGATTCTATTGATACTGACTTTAATTCGGAAGATGTTAACAAGTTAGAAGAATACTTAGAAAAAAATATCTCACTATTTAAGAACTTTTCCAAATATGATAACTTTATAGTTGATTTTCCTACTATTCAATTACAAATTGACCAAGTTGGTAACTATGATTTAATATCAGCATACTATCCGAATATTTATACTAAATTATATAACTTAATAGACGCAACAAGTGGTCTTAAAGAATGTATTGTAAATTATGTAACATCTACACAAACAATGGAAGTTGTTGATGCTGAAATTAAAAACACATCAACTATTAAAGGATATGACTTAATCAATTGTAGATGTGAGGGTATCTATGAGAATTGCTTCTTCATAGGATGTGAAGTAGATAATGCTCAAATGACTAAATCCAAATTACAACAATCTTCAGTTGTAAACTCAAAGGTTTTAAATTGTAAAGTCGAATCTACAAACTTAACAAATTGTTACTTTATGGATGGTTATTTAAATGGAGATATGATGGGTGGTGTATTTAGATCTGGTAGATTAGGACCTTATGCAACATTAGATTCAGAGGTTAAAGTTGTTACTGATAATGAAAATTTCTTTGATACTAAATTTGATACCGAGACAAAAGGAGATTCAAAAGGAAATATAAAAGGATATGGTAAACAACCATTCGGTAAGAAATAATGAAGTATCTAAAGAAGTTTGAAAGTAATGAAGAAGAATTAGAATTTGGAGTAACACCAGATGATATTAGATATTTATTTACCGACATATCAGATAATGGTTGGAGAGTGGATGTTAGATTTCTAAGGAAGTTATTTGATTTCAAACAAACAGATATGACAGGAGTAAAATATGCGGGTATTCCTATTTTGAAATTTGGTTTAATTCCTTACATACAAGTTTCAATTAGTAAACCAACTCCACATACTGATAGATTCTCAAGAAGTCCTTGGAATGAGTCTCAGGAGTTACAATCATTTATAGAATCAAATGAATTTAAAGAGATAATCGAAGTCGCTTCTTTGAGATTAGACGAATCTAAACTTTATATACAAAAACAATCGTATGTAAATAATGCGTTTAATATATTAATATATAGAAAAACAGATCAAAATTACATTAAATAATATGATAAAAAAATATCAAAACTTCCTGAACGAAGAAGTAGGGCTTAAAAACATATCTAAGATAGCGAAACTTTATAAAACTGCTGAAATTTATTTCCACAAAGACTTAGATGGTGTTACATCAGCTGTCGCTATGAAAGAGTTCTTAAAGAATTATTATCAAATAGAAACTGTTGATTGTCATATCATTCAATATGGTGGATTAGAATACGCTATTAAACACCACAAAGAAGGAAATCTTTGTGTATTAGTTGATTTTGCTCATGGTAAACCAATGTTCCATATTGCAACTGACCACCACGATAAACAATCGGGTGCGGAAAACACACAATCTACTTATTTCAAAAGTACTCGTTCAAATGTTGAAACTATTTCAGGTGAGATTTCATATGCTGACATTTTTACACATGAAGATATTGAATTAATTAAAACAGTTGACTCTGCTGACTTTTTAGCAAATGATATCAAACCAGAAGATGTTCAAAATGCTATATTCTCTCCTGATAAAAGTGTTTCGGCTTCTAAGAATAGATTTATGATGGGTTTTGTAGTTAATAGATTATTATTAGCTTATAAAAATAAAAGAATTACAACTAAATCATTAGATGGTAAAAGAAATCATATCAATAGAAATATACTTGAGTGTTTAACTTTAGACTCAACAGGTAGTTTATATTCAATGTTTAATAACCTCAAAAATTATATTAATAATGCTAAGACTACTGATAAATTAGGAAGACTAGCAACTCCAGAAGAAATCACAAGTAACTTAAATGATTATATTGGTAGAATGAAGAATTATAGTTTTATCGAAGATCCTAATACTGGAGATGTTTCTGAATACGATCCAACTAACTGGAGACATAAAAAAATGTTAGATACTGGAGCTCAGATTGGTAAAGGTGTTCATTTTGATGAAGATTATAAAATTGTAACTCAATATGGTGGTGGTTCAATGATTAAACCAGGTTCCTATGATAGGTATGTTGTTTTCAAAAACAATCCTGAAGCAGACTTTAATTGCATTGCTTGGCCAATGGGTCTACTACAAGTTTCTTGTAATCCATTCAAAGAAAAGGCTTTGAAAGAAATTCACTTAGGTGAAATTGCTAAAGAAGTTTTAGCTAAACACGAATCAACTCTTAAAAGATTCTTCGTTTCTTTAGAGTCGATTAAAAAAGAATTTGAAACATCTCAAGATTGGAAAGCAATGTCTAAAGCAGAAGGTGATGATTATGAAGGAGTAGGATTTAAATTTAGTGATTTAGAAGCTTTCTATAAAGATTGTTTATTTGAGAAGAAAGATAATAATGTTGTTAATGTTGATATTAATGATCCAAAGCTAAAAAGTAGTATGAATACTTTATTTGAAGACCTTACGTCAGATCAAAAAGTCTATCTGAGTAATATTAAAATTCCAGCTTGGGAACTTATCATTAGAAACTCAGGTGGACATCCGTCAATTACTAACATTACAGGTTTGAATTTCTTAAAATATAATAAAGCGGCTCTTAAAATAGCATATAAAACAGAAAAGTATGTTGATGTTCTTAAAACATTGGCTAAAGATTTTGTAAATGTTCTTAAAACTAAAATTGATATTGCTAAAGAAGGTGGTCAAGTTGAGTATGATACTAAAGGAGTTGAGTTACTTGGTCAAGATACAAATGAAAATTTTGATTATCAAATTGTTGATAAAGTAAGTGGTCAACCTGTTTCAGTTACAAAGGATCAATTCTTAAAAGCTGGAGCATCTAAAGGAATGAAAACTGATAGAAAAAGTTTGATGAGTATTGATATGGTGAATAAGAAAGTGGTTGCTAAGTTTGAAAATTTTAATATTAAAAAATAATATCAATATTTAAATCGTTTATCAACTCACCAGTGCCTAAAATAGCATTTATTTTATTTTCTCTCATACGTTGTAAGTCTTTTGATAGTATTATTCTATTATCTGTTAGATATAAGTCTACATAACAATCATATCCACAAAATATACCAACTTTAAATATACCTGTTGGGTTGTCAATTTCACATGATGAAAATCTCGTATCACATTCGAGTATATTGAAAACAGACATAGGCATTATTATAAAATTATAATTTTCATTAAGTCTATTCAAACTATTATAAATTACCGAGGACTTCAATCTATTCATATCATATTCACTTTCTATTTGTCCGTATGTTATTTTATTTAAATCAATCTCCATTTAATATTTTATTAATTTTATCATTTCTTAACTTAGAGACATCCTTTATAGATATTTTATATGAGTTAAATCTACAATCATATAAACTATAATTAATTGTGTGTTTCCACTCAAGATTATTATTGTCAATTGGTTCTATTACATAATCCATATTTTGAAGAGAGTAAACTAAACTTTGTATAGAGTTATCAACAACATATAAAGTAAGTTCATCATCATCATTTATCAATGGTGAGTAAAAAACATCTACATTCATACCTACATATTTATCTATTGAGTAGAAATAAGAAGGAAAAGCACTAGTGTTATTCTTACTTTTAACTAAACCAAAAATCTTTCTACTTTTGTCTGAACAAAATATATAAAGAGGTTTTATACCTAATTCTGATATCTTATCAAAAATATTTATATCTTTTGTTTTACTAATAGATTCTAATGCTATGATATACTCTTTTGATTTACCAATCATTATATTCACACTTTTCTGGTATATGTCAACTATACTATTGATTATAAAACTCGGTGATGTGAGAGGTGAGTTTTTAATCTCTGTGTATTGAGAATCTATAGATGAAATAACATCACCATTATATAGATGACTTACTTTCATTAGATTTTGTTCTAATACTTTTTTATATTCTGAAAAAGATTCTCTCACTATATTTTTAGATATTTATTTGAAAAAGTTTATATATAGATTATGAATCATATAAAACTATTTGAAAATTTTACCAATCATCCTTTAATCAATCTTGAGAATCAATTAATGAAATACTCAATTCCTATTCAATATTGGGGAACTGGACAAGCAAAAACAATCGAACATCTATTAGATGAGATAGATAATGAAGAATGTATAATTAAAGATGAAGGTGGGTATTTAGTTCGATATATCGAGTTTGTTGGAATTAGAATATTATATAAAGACAAAGATAATAACACTTGGTTGCTAAAAGAAGATAGACAAGAGTTCAAAGATGGTAGAGTTAGAAGAAGAGATATGCAATCATCGGTTTCAGAGAAAATGAAATCTGGAGAAAATCCATTAGTTTCAGCAGTAAGAGGAATTGAGGAAGAACTAAGTGTTAAAATTGAATCATCTCAATTAATAAAGTTAAGACCAGTATATTATAATGGTGGTTCACAATCATATCCAGGATTAAAAACAAAATATATCGGTCATCAATTCACTTGTTATCTAACACCTGAGCAATTTGTGGAAAATGGTTATGTTGAAATACAAAAGGATAAGAGTACGTTCTTTAAATGGGTAAAAAGAGATAATTAATTTAACAATTATTTAATACTATAAAATCAAGTATTTTATTGTGTTATCTCACAAAAGATAAAACTATCTTTTTTAAGCCACTATATATACTACATGAAAATTCTATATGGAATACAACTTAATGGAAATGGACATATAACAAGATCTATTGAAATAATATCAACTCTAAAAGAAAAAGGATTTGAGGTAGATATAATAACGTCTGGTGAGAACTCTAATTTAGATTTACCATTTGAAGTTAAAAGACATTTCAAAGGATTTTCACTACATTATAATAAATCTGGATCAATAAATTGGCCAAAATCAATTTTATCATCAAATATTTTTAGACTATTCAAAGATATCAAGTTTGATGTATCTGAATATGATTTAGTTATTTCAGACTTTGAACCAATAAGTGCTTGGGCAGCTAAAAAATGTGGTATTAAGTCTATAAGTATATCAAATCAATGTTCACTAACATCAAAGAATACTCCAATAAAATTAGGATTATCTAAAAGAATATTCAGATTATTTATAAAGTATTTTGCGAAGTGTGATTATAATATTGGAATAGGATATGAAAGATATGATGATTTTATTTATCATCCAATAATTTCAAATTTCTTTCTGAAAAATAAAGTTTCGGACGAAGGTTTCTTTTTAGTTTATCTACCATCAATATCTCTTAATTTTTTAACTAATGAGATGAGATGTTATAGGAATCTAAAATTTAAAATATACTCAGATGAAACAAAAACTGAAGTAACATATAGTAACACAATAGTATGTCCAATCAATAAAGAATCTTTCCAAAGAGATTTATTAAGATGTAGTGGCATAATAACAGCATCTGGATTTTCAACTACATCAGAAGCTCTTATCTTAAATAAAAAACTATGGTCTATTCCACTTAAAGGACAATATGAACAATTGTTAAATGCTGAAAGCTTAAGTAGAATGGGTGTTTACACTTCTGACTTCAACTCAAATTCATTGGGTATGTGGGTATTGGGTTATAATAGTATAGATTATAATTGGGTAAATCCAAAAGATGATATAATAAATAAGATAATTAGTATTTATGGAAAAGATTAGAACTTTATTTATATCCGATGTTCATTTAGGAACTACTAAGTGCCAAGCGGATAAATTACTTCAAGTATTAAAAGATTATGAGTATGATGAATTGATAATCGTAGGTGACTTTATAGACCTAACATCACTGAAAAGAAAATTTTACTGGAACCCAGACCACTCTACGGTTATACAAAAGGTTTTAAGATCATCTAGAAAAGGAACAAAGGTCACTTATATTTTAGGAAATCATGATTATTATTTAAGGGGGTTAATTCAAGATGAGAATATAAGTATAGGCGATATACTTATTTGTGATGAACACTATTACCAAACAATAAAGGGAGAGAATATCTACATTTGTCACGGAGATCAATTTGATGGGTTCATTAGATTACATCCATTTTTATATGTTTTAGGTGACTGGGCTTATGAGATGAGTTTTAAGATTAATAAAATGTATAATAAGATAAGACGATTCTTTGGACTAGAATACTGGTCACTTTCACAATATCTTAAATCAAAGGTTAAAAATGCTATTTCATTTATAAATGATTTCAAAATACTCTCTATGAAGAAATTAGAAGAGGTTAAATGTGATTCAATTATGATAGGACACATTCACACTCCAGCTATTGATAAAATAGGAGACAAGACCTATTATAATACAGGAGATTTCTGTGAGTCTTGTTCATTTCTAATAGAAACAATTGATGGTGATATTGAAATGATTATTATTGGTTAAACTTTTTATTTTTATTGATATATAAATAAAAAATATAAAACTAAATGATACAAATTGGAAGTACGGTAAATGTACACTACACTGGAAAATTAAAAAGCGGAGAAGTTTTTGACTCTTCTGAAGGGAGAGATCCTTTATCATTCACTATTGGAACTAATCAGATTATTCCAGGATTTGAGAATGCTATTATCGGTAAAAATGTTGGAGATAAAGTAACTATCGAAATCGAGCCAAAAGATGCTTATGGTGAGTATAGAGAAGACTTATTAGTTAAAGTTGAAAATGAGCAACTACCTGGTCCGGTAGAAGTTGGTCAAGTGTTACAAGCAGACAATGGTGGACAACCAGTGAATGTAACAGTTAAAGAAGTAAATGAAGATCACGTAATAATTGATGGTAACCATCCTTTATGTGGAAAAGAGTTAATCTTTGACATCGAAGTTGTTAGTTTTCAATAATTAACATTAAAAGAAACAAAAAAAGACTCTTATGAGTCTTTTTTTATTTTAAATAATTAGAAGTCTAGTTTCAAAAATCGAACACCATCACATTGGAAATACTCAACCATTTGTGTAATTAATTCCTCATCCTTTGAGATGATATCATATTCCTGCTTAGCCATTTTAATATTATAATCTTCATTACATCGACACCCATTATAGTAATCATACATAAAGTCAATGAATGGTAGAAACTTATTATTCTCAGATAAAGTTGAATTTTCACAAATTAGTCTATATAATTGGTCAACAGATTTTATATAAAGATATTTTGATACATTCATTTAATATACGTTCTTTTTTAATAACATATATATCACATAGCTCACTATGTAAATAATAGGAAAGAATATAATATTATTGTAGATAATACAAAATAACAAAACTATCCAAAAATTTATACAAGGTGGACAAGTAATCAACCTTGTATAAAAGTTAGAATATTTTTGTCTTATAAAAGACAGATATGTTATTTTTGGATTCTGTATTTTATATTCATCAAATTTATCAATCTTAAATAACTTACTTAATTTTAATAACCTGAAATACTCAATAAAGGCATCAGTATCGAACCATATAAATAATAAAAAATTTATCCAAAAAATTTGAAATATCATATTTATTATATTTAATAATAAATCAATGTTTATCTTCCTTGTCCTTTATAAGACTTTTTGTAGTTTTTAGCGTTTTTAGAAACTGAACATTTTGTCTTTGCATGAATACCTGATCTTTTCTTTTTTGGCTTTGATACAAGTGATGTTGAGGATGTTGAAGATTTAGCTTTTGCCATAGTGGTTATTTTTATTTTTTATATATATTAAAAATTAAAAAAATAATAATATCTTTACAAGATGATCAAACAGCTAACTATTTTATTTTTATTAATATCGTCTAGTCTTTTTTCACAGACTGAACTAAACTTAGATAATAACCTAGCAGGTATCTACTCAGATTCTAAAAGTGGACAACAAATAGGCTTGAATTTCTCAGGAAGTAATACAATATCAAAAAATAAGGTCTCAATTGACTTTGGAACAAACTATCTTATTAGATATAATAAATTATTGACGGATAATGAGTTAATACAAAGAGTTAATATAGGATATAATAAAGAGAAATGTGATATGTTTATAACTTATCAGTATAACTATTCACTATCTAGGTCTATATCATCTGATAATTGGATAGGAGTAGGAGGAGGATTAAAAAAGAAATTTGATAGTGGTAAGATATCTATGTCATATGCAATCATTTTACAAAATACTGATTATTTTATCAAACCAAATGAGGAAATGTTTAGGAATTCTTTTAGGATAAAATTTAAAATTGAAAAGAAATTTATAGGATTTTCAACTGAGTATTATTATCAACCATCTTTTATAGATTTTAATGATTATATAATATATGGAACCACTAAAGTAATATTCTTTGCAAATAAATCATTTAATTTAACAATACAGGATTTATTAAATTATAGAAGTAATAGTGATGTTAAGATGATACACAATCTAACATTAGGACTTGGATATAAATTCAATAAAAAGATTGAAAAAAAATCTGAAAAATAAGAAAAGGAAGAGAAGGTTTCCGATATATACAAAGAAGATTTTTGGTATGGATTAGTTTCTGTATCAAAAAAAAAATTCTATATGAAAAAAACCTTAACGTACAATTCTCTCGTTCAAAAAATGAGGGACTTTTTTTTGCAAAAAAACTTCGTAGAAGTCCCTACACAATCTAGATTATCTATTTTGGCGGCATGTGAAAATCCACACTCAGTAACAACATTTAATTATCAAGGTGAAGTATGGCCTCTACCGCAAACTGGACAGATGCAACTAGAATATGAACTTTTGAAAAATCCAGAATGGGAAGGATGTTTTTGCATTTCTACATCATACAGACAGGAAAAAGATCCAATTCCTGGTAGACACGAAATGATATTTCCAATGTTCGAATTTGAATCAAAAGGAGGTATGGAAGAATTGAAAAAATTAGAAGCTGAATTATTAGAATATTTAGGATTTGATGCGCCGGTAGAAAGAAACTATGATGATTTATGTCAAGAATATGGTGGAGTAGAAATACTTGAAGACGAACACGAAAGTAGAATGTGGAAAGAATTAGGACATTGTGTTTCTTTACAGAACTTTCCAGTTAGAACATCTCCTTTTTGGAATATGAGACATGTTGGAGATGGAATCTTTAATAAGATAGATGTTATCTTATTTGGACAAGAAACAATCGGTTCAGCTGAAAGAAGTTGTGATAAAGAATATATGAGAAATCTATTCGAGACAATTACAGATGGTGGATATGCTGCTAAATTATTTGAATTATTCGGAGAAGAAAGAGTTAGAAAAGAATTAGATGAATTCTTAGAATTTGAATTCTTTCCAAGATTCGGTGGTGGTATCGGACTAACAAGATTGGCAAGAGCTTATGAAATGTTACAAGAACTAAAAGAAAAAGAAGTTGAAGAACTAGCATAATTAAAAGGGAGTCAATTGACTCCCTTTTTTATTTTAAATTATTAATATATAAAGTAATAAAAACAAATACTATAAATGGCTACAGCTAGACCTTTTGCTTATAATCCAACATTAACACCAATATCAGGAACTGAACAAGTTGGTGATTTAGCTATTGGTTTTCCAACTTCAGGATTTGAAGCTAGTGGATTACAATGGTGGAATGGAGCTGATGAAGAATTAGGATATGTAATTTGTGTACCAGTTCCTGGAAATAATCAACCAACTCCTATAGTAGGTGTTACAGCCGCTGTTGGATTTTACAGAACTGGATTTGATGATAATGAATTTATTAATTTTACAAATTCACTTTTAGGATCAAGTTATACTAGCGCTACTGAATCATCAGAGGCACTAACAAACAATGGATATTGGAATTCATATACAACATTTTCTCCAGTATTATCTTTAGATGCTGCTGATTATACAAGCGGTGATTGGATAGATTCTGTTGGTGGAAAATCATTTTTATTATATAATTCACCTACTTGGTCTTCAAGTAATGGAGGTCATTTTAACTTTGATACTTCGTTATCACAATTTGTAGAATGTAATACAAGTTTACCAAGTTTGGGTATCTGGTCAGTTGCTGTTTGGCATTATTATGATGGAACAAATACTGGAGCATGTCCTTGTATTTTAACTGAAGTTTATCCTGGTTCTGCGGGCCAAATAAATTATTCTTTAGGTGATAACAATGGAGGTTTTAGTATAGGATTCTATAATGATGTATGGCAAGTTACTGATGGTTATTCTTTAACTCCTGGTAATTGGTATTATATTGTCGGTACCTATGATGGTACAACTGTTAAATTATATGTTAATAACACATTAGTAGATAGCACATCCTACACAGGAACACCAATCTCTTCACAAGGAGGTATTCGATTAATGAGAAGATGGGATAATGCTGATTGTTGGGGTGGTAAATTAGCCACCGTTGATATCTATGACAAAGCTTTAAGTAACTTAGAAATTGAATCTATTTGGAATTTAACTAAACCAAGATTTGGTTTTGGCACAGCAGTACCTACGGTTACTTCTGATAGTTATGGAAGTCTTAGTGGTAGTAGTGCGACCGTCACTGGAACAATCACAAGCGATGGTGGCTCAGTAATACTTGAAAGAGGTATTGTATGGAGTACAAGTCCAAATCCTACGATATCAAACAATAAAGTGGCTGGTACAGGAACTGCAGTAGAGACATTTACACAAACTTATGTGATACCAAATCCATACGCATACATATATGTAAGAACATATGCAACCAATGTAATAGGTACAGGATATGGAACTGATCTTTACTTTATTTTGCCTTGTTTTGTTAAGGGAACTAAGATAACAATGTTTGATAGAACTAAGAAAAACATAGAAGATATATCTTATGAAGATAACCTTTTAGTATGGAACTTCGATGATGGTCAATTTGATTCCGCTAAACCATTATGGATAATGGAAATGGTGAAGACGCCATCTGTCAATATACTATTCAGTGATGGATCTAAATTAGGTATATCAGGATATCTTCAACACGATGGTGGACATAGAATATTTAACTTAGATAAAGGAGAGTTTACTTATGCAATACCTAATGAACATACTCCTATAGGAACAAGAACGTTCAACGACAAAGGTGAGATAGTTACGATAGTAGGTAAAGAAGAAGGTGAGTTTGCTGAGATATACAATGTTGTAACTAATAGACACTTAAACATATTCGCAGAAGGTATGCTTACTTCTAGAAGACTAAACAACATATACCCTATATCAGATATGAAGTTTGTCAAAGAAGAGAGAACTATAACTCCTATTGAAGAGTTTAAAGGTATAACAGAAGAATACTACAATGGTCTTAGATTAGGTGAACAACCACTTGTTAAAGTATCTGAAGGATTCCTTACTAAATCTCCAGGTGAATTGGCTTATACACTTCCTACTATTGAAGAACTGGTAGAATGGACTATAGGATTCATTCAGAAGAAATACGAGCCTTTATATGAAGATACTATTTCTTGATCATGGAGGAGTAATGAGATTAGATCCGGTATGTTGGTCAAGTGGAAAGCCAGAGCTTCAAGACTTTGATAAAATCGCAGTTAAGAACATAAACGATATAATAAAGGAAACCGATTGTGAGATTGTTGTTTCCTCTGATTGGAAGTTATGGGTACCACTAGAAGAAATGAAAGACTTCTATATAAGACAAGGTATAATAAAATCTCCTATCGGATATACTCCAGACAAATCCAGTGAGATAAAGTCTTTAGATGACTTAGCAAGACTGAGAGTAGAAGAAATAAAACAATGGATTAAAGATAACAACGTATCAACTTGGGTGGCTATTGACGACTTAGATTTAAGAAAACTCGAAAGGTTCGTATTCATAGAAGATTCCAAAATAGGAATGACCAAAGATTCCTTACGTGAGTTAAAAGAATACTTATAAAGTATAAAGGACTCAATAGGTCATCGGATTATAATATTTTTTATTTTAAACAAAGTTATTTTTTTATAATAAAAATAAAAAATAGTTTTTAATAATGATTTTATATATCGAGGGTGTTGTAGGTTGTGGTAAATCAACCTTATCTGAAAAAATTGGAAAAGCATTGGATATACCAGTATTCTACGAGCTTCAAAACCAAACTACAATGAATCTTCTTGAAGAGTTCTATAAAGATAAAAAGAGATGGTCTTTTGCTTTACAAATTCATTTTCTAAATGAAAGATTTAGAATGGTTAAAGAGATTCATAAAAATGGAATTGGTATATTAGATCGTTCTATTTTCGGAGATAATATTTTTGCAGAAATGTTAAACGAAGATGGTTATATGACTGATGATGAATATGATACTTATAAATCACTATTAAATAATATGTCTCAACATATTAATGGACCAAATGTTTTACTTTATATTGATTGTGATTTAGAAACCGCTTTGAAAAGAATTCAAATAAGAGGTAGAGAAATGGAACAATCAGTTGATGAGAGTTATTGGAAAAGATTAAATGAAAAATATACAAAATGGTATTCAGAATATAACTTATCTGATAAATTTTCAATTGATGCTAACTCATACCATCCAGACAACGATTCTGATATATCTAAGATAATTTCACTGATGAGTTCGTTTGTTTGATTTAATTCTATTAAAAGAAGATAAAATTATTTCTTTAATTTCTTTAATTGGATTATTACCCGAAAATAAGAAATATAACCCAAAGCAGAATCCCGCAAGGCAATACAAAACTGAATTGGCTCCTAAGTAAGAACCTGTTAAATTCATTAACATTATTTGTATCGCGTCGAACCCGAACGGATTGAAGAACATCCCCATCATTAGAAACAATGTTGCTAGTTTTTGTTTTTTCATTTTCTATTATACTGGGGCCTGCGTCCATACTTTTTCTCTTTTTTGACTTACATCTCTCACTCTAAAACACTAAACAACACAATGAGATGCAGTTATAATTTATATATTAATTTTTAATATATAAATTAATGAAACATCTTAAACAATTCAATGAATCTTCCTCTGAAGATATTAAACAAGACATCTTAGATAATTTTGCTTATATATCGGACAAGTTTGGAGAACCTGCTATAGGTTCACATAGTTATGGAAAAGGAACAAAATGGAATTTATCTTGGGATATTAGATTAGACCTTTCTGTTTTACAAGAAGCTACTAAACTTATTCAAAAGTTAAAAGATATTGTAGAAGAAATTGATGATGTCCTTGCAGCTTCTGATAGATTAGAAAACTATAATATTAATATGAGTTTAACTAATAGTCTTAGAATTGAATTGGTTCCTAAAGATACTGGTGATAACACCTTTAAATTTATTAAAGGATATGAAAGTAGACAACTTTATGTTAGAATAAGTGAAGTTGAAAGATTTTTTAATTCTAGAGGTGTTAGAGTAGTTAAGTGGGATAATGAATCTAGTTATGATGAAGGTAACCAAACTAATGATTTAGAAATAGTTTTAAATAAAAGAGATAATCAAATTATGGCTGAATTTCATGATTTGGTTATGGCTGAATTGAATCTAATTGATGATAGAGAATATGTAGTAAGAACACAAGGTGATAGTGTTGTTATATATCCAACTGAAGAAAAATCTTATGTAGAGATTACTACTACCTAACGTAAGATTTATAAATTTCAATAGTATCATTTTGATAACCCTCAAATAGATTTTTCCTATCTAAAGTTGGTCGACTGACACCTAATTGAGTTCCAGAATAAAAAGTAAATAGCTTGCCTAGATTGACGAATATTTCAATCCTACCTGTAAGTTTCCAACGTACACAAATTGCTGTTTGACTTCTCATTTCTATTAAGTTATAAAGAAAGAGAGAGTTAGTCTCTCTCTTCCCAAAGTTCACCAACTCCTAAAAGTCGATGTTTAGTTCCATACATATTCATTACATCACTTTTATGAAAGTGTCCATAGTAAGCAAACTCAATATCATTATTCATTTTAACAATATTAAAAGCTTGTGTAACTTGATTTCGTTCAAAAAGTAAATCAGTTCGTAATTCGGTATCACCAGTATCTCGTATAATACCTTCTACAAATGCTCCTAAGCTAAAAGTATTGTCAGGTGTACAATAATCTGGACAAGTATGAGTTACCATAATATTGATATCTCGTAAGTCTTTAATCTTATCTACGTCTAAAACAAACGGCTCATCAGGCCACCAACTTTCAATACCTAAAGTAGTATTTTCAAATATGCCTAATTTTTGTTTTTTTGTGTAACGCCATTCACGGTCAACACTAACAGATCCACCGATACAAAGAATATTTTTATCACCTAAGTTAAGTACGGTATAATCTGGAACTAAATGAATGTTAGTAAAACCAAATGGGTCATTATCAAAGTGAGGTTTGTAGTCATGATTACCACGGATAGCCCACACATGAACATTGTTATTAACAAGTTGTGAGTGATACATTTCAAGCATACGTTTTTCTTTTTCAACCGTATTAAATCCAACTCCAAAGTCTCCAACTTGAATTATATGCGCGTCATTAATATCATACTTCTTTACATATTGATGTATAACACTAAAATTACCATGAATGTCACCGAGATAGAATATTCTCATAATAAAAATTTAATTAATTACAAATATACAAATAAAATTCAGATAACCAAAGTTTATAGTTAATATAATCATGGTGTTACATGATATTTAAACTTTCGTATAATATATTATTATATTATTTTATATATAAGTTGTTATGAAAAAACTAAAAAACTTTGAGGCTTTTAACGAGGGACTGGGAAAAGTCGGTAATTACCTTAATGATTTAATTAAGAAGGGTGGAAAAATGGCATCTGATACTTGGGAAGCAACCAAAAGAGAAAGTCAAGAAACTAAATTAGCTGTTGGTATTTTATCAAAAATGCTAAAAGGAGAAGAAGTTTCTGAAAAAGAAAAAATTTTTTTGAAAGAACAATCAAAAGATATTGCGAGAATTTTACCCTTGGTTGCTATATCTGGAATACCTATTCCAATCCCTATAACCCCTTTATTAATAATGCTTGGAAAGAAATATGGATTTGACTTTCTACCTAAAGATCATCGTGGATTGTTAAAAGATGATGAAAAAACTCCTCCAGTAGAAGAATAATTCATTTTTACCTTTAATATATACAGAAAACCACTACAAAATATGTCATTAAAGTCTAGAATTTCATTAGTTATATCTGTTATAATAATGAGTATTTTCTTTTTAACAAAAACCTTAGTTTTTACAGAATTAACACCATCAACTCCTACAACTAGAGGAATTGAATATTTTTGCTTTTTACTTTTTGTACCTTTCTTTTATGTTGTTATAAGAGAACAGATTAATAAAAATAGATTAGAGGCAAAACTATCTAAGTATATTAAGAAATTAAATAATGTACTTGTTAATCAATCTCATAATGTTTTATTTTACGAAGGTAAAGTAGAAGAAGGAGCAAAAGAACTAACAAAAGAAGTTATTAATACAATGGGAGTTGACAGATGTTCAATCTGGTTATATAACTCTGATAAATCATCTATAATATGTCAACAACTTTATATTAAATCAGAAGATAATTGGTATCAAAATATTGAGTTATTTAGAAAAGATTTTACTCCATACTTTGATCACTTATTAGAAGATCCTATAATAATAGCAGTTAATGCTGAAGAACACCCAGCTACAAAATGCTTTGCGGATTCCTACTTGAAACCACTTGGGATAAAATCAATGTTAGATGTTCCAATAATACATAGAGGTCAAGTTATTGGTGTTATTTGTATCGAATCATTTAACACACATGATTGGAATAAATCTGAAGTTGACTTTGCTCAGATGTTATCTTCATTATACACATTCGCTTACTCTGTAAAAGAAAGTAATATATTAGGAGATGAGTTGGTAGAATTTGAGAAGTTTGTTGAAACATCTGTTATTATTTCAACTGCTGATTCTAAAGGAAAAATAACCTATGTTAATCAAAAATTCACTGATGTTTCAGGATATTCTTTAGAAGAAGTTATCGGCCAAGATCATAATATTGTAAACTCCGGACACCACCCTAAAGAATTTTGGACAAATATGTATAAAACCGTTATTGTGGATAAAGGTATTTGGAATGCTGTTTGTACTAATCGTGCAAAAGATGGGAGTTTATATTATGTTGACACTTTTATTAAAGCAAAGTTTGATAGTAATAACAAACTTGTTGGATTTTCATCTATCAGACAAGATGTAACAGACTTAAAAAGAAAGGAAATGGAAATATCTAATAGAATGAATGCTATTAATAGATCAAATGCTGTTATTGAATTTGATTTAGATGGTAATATAAAATTTGCAAATGATTCTTTTTTGAATACTTTGGGATATACACAAGATGAAATTGTTGGACAACATCATAGTTTATTTGTAGAAGATGGTGTAAAAAATACGGAGGAATATAAAGAGTTTTGGAAATCTTTAAGAGAAGGTAAATTCTTTAGAGGTGAGATTATAAGAAGGAAAAAAGATGGAACACTAATTTATCTTCAAGCAACATATAATCCTATTTTGGGAAATGATGGTAACACTTATCGAATAATGAAAATTGCTACTGATGTTACTGAAAGTTATAATCAACAGATGGAGATTGAAAAGAAAAATACTTATCTTGAACACGCTGCCAAAATACTTAGACATGACATGCATAGTGGTATCAACACATATATACCTCGTGGATTAAGTTCTCTTGAAAGAAGACTATCAGAGGAACAAATAAAAGAACTTAAATTAGAAGCTCCTCTTAAAATGATTAAAGAAGGTCTTCGTCACACTCAAAAAGTTTATAAAGGAGTTTATGAATTTACAAATCTTGTAAAGAAAGATGTGGTACTTAACAGAACAGAATGCAATCTAAAAGATATTCTTGAAGATTATTTATCAGCAACAGCATATAAACCACAAGTACTAATTGAAGATTTAGGAACACTTGATGTTAATGAAGCTCTTTTTTGTACATCAATAGATAATTTAATAAGAAATGGATTAAAATATAATGATAGTGCAAATAAATACGTCAAGATATATTTAGAATCAGAGAGAAAAGAGTTTGGTCTAAGAAAGACTTTTATATGTATAGAAGATAATGGTAGGGGAATGACACAGGAAGATTTTGAATACCTATCAAAACCATACACTAGAAAAGAAGGCCAACAAGAGACAGGCACTGGACTAGGATTAAATATATGCACAGCTATCCTAAAAGAACATGGGTTCTCGATAACTTCTGAAAAAATGATAGAAGGTGGTACAAAAATAAAAATAAAAATAAAATAATTATGATTGATTCAATTTTACTAGTAGACGATGAGAATTTATTTCATTTAGTATTCGAAGACGCATGTAGTCTTTTGGATATTTCACTTAGCCTTGAAAGCATAGACAGTTCCGATGAAGCTGCTAAACTTTTTGAAGGTTGGCAAAAAGATTCTAACGGAAAACCAGAATGTGTTTTCGTGGATTTAAATATAATTGGTTCTTCATATGATGGAATAGAGCTGATTCGTAAAATCAATTTCGAATATGGAAATAATGTTATAATCGGTATAATTTCATCTTCAAATGAAGCTGAAGAACAAGCTAAAGCTGTTAAAGCTGGAGCTCAGTTTTGGATTATCAAATCAGATGAAATCGAACCTAGATTGGAAGAGTTTAAAAAAGATTTCGCGGGGTATAAAAACAGAACAAATCCTTTTAAAGTTTATAAATAATGATTAAGTTAGATAAAAATACCAGAAATCAATTGATTGAACTTTATAAGACTAAAAAAATTGGTCTTGAAGGAAATATTTTAAAATTAATTGATCCTGATGGTGATGAAGAATTCACATCCTATATCAAAGAGTCAATTGATAGAGATAAAGATAGTCGTAGAAAAAGATTAGATATCACAAAACAAGTTCAAAGTCAAAATAATGACTTAGTTAAATGGAAAAATGAAAATGAAAGAGTTAATAAAGAGTTAACTATTGCACTAGAAGAAGCTAAAGAGTCAAATGAAGGAATGTTAGTAGCCAAACAAGAAGCTGAAGATTCTTTAGAAGAAGCTCAAAATGCTAGAGTTGAAGCTGAGAAGGCAAGAATTGAAGCTGAAAATGCAAGAGTTGAAGCTGAAAACGCGAAAATGTCAGCTGAAAATGACTTAGACTTAATACAAAAGAAAAGTCAGTTTGAATTAATTGGAACAATTGTCAAAGTAGCTCTTTGGGTTATATTAGGAGTTGGTTTTGTAACAACAGGAATGTATCTAATCGCTTTATCAACGGGATTAGATACAACTGTTATTGGATCAACTTGGAGTAATATTATAGGTATATTATTAACAAACGCATTTAGTATCGTTGGTACAATTATGGGTGTTAAATATGCTTCAGAGAAATCAGATAAGTAATTTTTCGATACACTTAGGAAAATAATCTCTCTCTAGTAGAGATATTTTTTTTGCCAAAATTTCAGGTGTATCACAAAGAAGAACTTCACATTTATGTTGTTCAATTATTTGACCTTCATCATAATTCTCAGAAACATAATGTATGGTTATACCAGATTCAATTTCTTTGTTATCTATTACTTTTTTATGAACATTCATTCCAAACATTCCTTTACCTCCATATTTTGGTAGTAATGAAGGGTGTATGTTTATTATTTTATTAGTATAATAATTTATAACCTCAATTGGTATTAATTTAAGATATCCGGCTAATACTATAAAATCTATTTGATTTTCTTTAAGTATATTGATAAGTGAGTCATTCTTACCTAGAATTAGGTAATTAATATTTAAGTTTAATGACTTTTTAATAACACCAGCATCAGAATTATTAGTAATTATTAAAAATTGATAATCACTGTTATGATGAAAGTAATTTATTATATTTTCAGCATTTGTACCTTCACCAGATGCTAGTATTGCAATTTTCATTTACTCATTAAATAATCTACAACAGTTTCCCAATTGGGGAACTTTTCTGTTTTAAAGTGAATCCATTCTCCTTCAAATTCTTCTTGACCAGCATTTCCCATATCATCAATAAGATAGTCGCCTTTTAAGAAAGATTTATTAGGAGCCATAATTGTTTTCTCAACAATATCAAAACCTAAGTGGTCCCAAATCCATTGAGCTTTCTCGGTATAACAATTTACATTTCTAAATGAAGGACGGGTTAGAATCCACAAGTCATATTTTTCTTCAAGTTTTCTGAATCCTTCGATAGCTCCAGGAATTTCTTCTAGTTTCAAAAAGAATCCCCATTGAGATTGTGGATATTTTTGATTTGGATTTTCGGTAAGAGCTTGTTTAGCGGCTTTGTAGAAGTTACAAAGAACACCATCCATATCCACGAACACTCTTTTTTTATCTGACGTTTTCATACTACAAATATACGGAGTTTTTCCAGTCTTTCCAATTATCAAAGTCGTTTAACTTTTCAAGTTCATATTCAAGTTCTGAGATTAATTGGTCTCTTTTAGATTGATATTGTTTCAACATAAAATCACTATCTTTATTTGTTAAATGTAAATCTACCATTTGATTTACTTTTTTGATTTCTTCTATTATATCTCGTATCATATTATTTGATTTATTTTTTCATCTCTTTTTTTATTTATCCAATTATAAAATCTATCAACACTTACAAGTTCTCCCATAATATGAGGAGTGGGTACATTATCATCAAATTGTAGTTGAATCCAATCTCTAATAATTTCATAAGATACAACCTTTATATCAGATTTATATCTTAAATCTTCATGTGTGAATTCAGTCAACAATTCCAAGGTTATCATTATCTCATTATTGTTTGTAATCTATCCGGTCCAACAGATACTCTTGTAATTGGAACATTTGTTTCTAATTGAATAAAAGCAATGTAATCTTTAGCTTCTTTTGGAAGATGTTCAAACTCTTTACATTCTGTAATATCTTTATTCCAACCTTTTAACTCAACATAAATTGGTTCAATCGGAACAGAAACATCAAATGGAATAGTATCTTTATAAAATTCACCATCAACATTATAACCTACACAAACTTTGATACTCTCAAACTCACTTAGGATGTCTAATTTCATTATATTAAGTTCAGTGACACCATTTATCATACAAGCGTATTTAAGAGCTGGTAGGTCAAGCCAACCACATCTACGAGGTCTTCCTGTTGTAGCACCAAACTCAGAACCAATCTTTCTCATTTTCTCACCGATTTCATTATCTAATTCAGTTGGAAATGGACCAGAACCTACACGAGTTGTATAAGCCTTAAAGATACCAGTTACGTTACCAATAGCATGTGGTGGTACACCAAGTCCTGAACAAACACCGGATACCGTTGTATTAGATGAGGTCACAAATGGATAAGTTCCATAATCAACATCAAGTAAAGAACCTTGAGCACCTTCGGCTAAGACAGTTTTTCTTTCTTTAAGAGCTTTGTTGATATAATACTCAGAATCAATAAAGTCAAATGATTTAAGGAACTCAATAGATTCAAACCATTTTGTTTCTTCAGATTTGAATTGTTCAGTTGAATCATATTTTTTTGTTGAGAATTCTGTAGTTGACCAATTTATAAAATGTTCATTTTGATTTAAAATATCAAAATGTTTATTTGTAAGTATTACATATTTGTCTATAAGTTGTTTAGATGGCAAATCACCATTAAATGAAAGGTCACCTACACGAAGACCATTTCTACCAGTCTTATCCATATAAGTTGGTCCGATACCTTTCAGAGTTGAACCAATCTTAGCATCACCTTTTGCCAATTCAGATGCTTTATCTAACAATCTATGGGTTGGTAAAATAAGATGTGCTCTTTTTGAAATCTTTAATTTTGAAAGAACATCAACTCCAATTTCTTCTAAAGTTTTAATTTCTTCCACAAGAGCGATTGGGTCAATTACAACACCGGCTCCAATAATATTAATACAATTATTTCTAAAAATACCTGAAGGTATTAAGTGAAGAACGTATTTCTTACCATCGAAGATAAGTGTGTGTCCTGCATTTGCACCACCTTGAAATCTAGCAATGATATCATAATTTGGTGTAATAAAGTCAACCAATTTTCCTTTACCTTCGTCACCCCATTGGAGTCCTAATAATACGTCTACTTTCATTTATTTGATTATTTTTTCTAATTTGTGATTTCTTTCCCATTGAGTCATTAGACTCAAAAGACCTTCACTTGTGAATTGATTTTTGTTTAATGACATATCCTTATTTAAGTCAAATTCTTCAACCTCTATTTCTCTAAACTCTAGTATATGACTATATTCAGCATATCGACTTGAATACTCTTGTGATTCCAGCCAATCACCTTCACTAAACTCTAAATCATCTTCTGTTGGTTTCCAATCTTTTGGTTCATTGAAAATACTATATTTCTTTTCTTCGTAGAAATCTTCCCATTTTTTAGCAGTTTCATCTGCTATATTTTTATCGGTATACAATCCAATAATTTGCCATCTTGAAGATTCATAATCCTCAAAGTAGGATCTAACCATATAAATTTTATCCATTGAATATATCGTCTAAGTTACTATCTCTTAAAATTCCAGACTCTTTCATTAGTTTAGTCCAAACTTCATTAAAGTTATCAGCGTTTATTTCTTTAAGTTTTTGTACAAGAATTGGTTTTAATTCATCAAATAATTTTTCATCTTTATAATTACTTCTTAATCTATATCCATAATTGACACTAAAACCGAAATTCTGAGTTAAAGACATTTCAACAAAGTCTTCTTCGTTATATAAAGTATTTTGTGATTTTTTTGTAGATACTTTAACTAATGTTATATCATTAGTACTTATAGAAATTCTATCAGTATTTATATTGATATTGATATTGTTTTTATAATTAGATAAATTTAAAACCATCTTTTTAAATTTCGCACTAACTTCTGGATCATATTCGGACCAATCACCACCTGAGATTTCCTCAGATATTTTCATTGGTCTATCACAATTTCTAACCTCTTCGTGAATTAATTTGGCTAGCTTTTTCATTTTTTTAGACTTCATATAAAGATTCAATTTTATAATTTCTTAGTTCTATTTTAGACCATTCTTGGAATTTCTGATTTGAACCAAATATTTTATTCAATTCTGAATATAAAGTTTCAAAATTTAAATCTTTTAGTTTATGACAACCAAATAAATTAACACCACCTAACATAAAGTCTACATACTTTGTTCCATCACTATGTTTATTATAGTGAATAAAAATCTCTACCTTACCTAACATTGTTATAAATGATTTATAATAAGATGGAACTCTATTGATTTTACCATCATGAGTTTCCACCATATAAACATTTTCATGTTTGAATAAACCAGTACACATTAAATATTTTTCAAGTTGAACACCGGTCATAGTTCTAAAATGTTTTTTAATGTCTCACTACGTCTTAATGTTTTCAACTTAGAAGATATATCATCAATGATTGATTGATAGTAATTTCTAGTTTCCTCATTTTCACTTTGATGATATTCAATAATATAATCCCAAAGAAAAAGTATAACATCATTGGAAATTTTAGATTCATTATCAATTGATATAGTTCCTCCAATTCCAGTATTTAATATACTAAAATTTGATAAATATATTTGAGAATTTTCTCTTATTCTTGATCGAATACGAATTCCGGTAGGTGATTCAAAATTTACTTGCCAGGTTTTTGCGTGATATGATATATCAGCTGCTACTACTACTTTCCAATTTTCTAATTTAACACTTTCCATGACATCATAAACCAATTTATGTTTTGGATCCAAACTTTCATAAGTTGGTTTATCTGGAATAAGCTTGAGCATTATACCTTCTGGTTTAGGTTTAAAAATCGGTTTAATCTTATTAAAAATAAGATAGAAACTTACTATCTGAGAGATAGTTAATAGAATTATAAAAAATGCCATATGAATTTAATATATACTTTTAATGAATAAGATTAGCAAATATAATGATTTTCTTTTAGAAAAAGAATTTAATTCTATAATAGATGATATTTTTAGAATTGTAGAAGATGTAGAAGGAAAGTGGATTAACCCAAATACAATAGAATGGGACTACTCTAATGAACCTAAAGAGACAGAAGAAAATGATAAAGATGAATTAACAGATGCTATAATTGATTTTGGTGAAAGAGCTTTAAACAAACTTCGAGACTTCTTAAAAAAGTTACCTAAAGAAAAGATTAAAGAGTATTATGTTAAAATGATTAATAAATTTAAATCATTACCAGAAACTCTAAGAAGAAAACTTATAGGTGGTGTTACTGGTGTTTTCTTAACATTTGTCACTCTTACACAATTATTATCACCAACTTCATCAGATGGTCCAATAAATAATTTAGATAGTAAACAAACAGAGGAGATTATTCAGGTTACCAAAACTGATATTAAAAAAGCTTCTTTTGAAAAAGCACAAGGTCTTGTTAAATTAGCAGAGGCTGGTTACTCAGATGATAGAGGTGATAATGGAAACTTTATTGACGTTCCGGGTGGTAGAAGATTTATAGGAACCAATCATGGTATTTCAGCTCCTATTTTGGCTAATTATTTTAAAAACCAAGGTATTAAAAGACTTCTTACAAAAGATGATATGATAAATCTTTCATATAAAACAGCATTAGAAATATACAAAGCTGATTATTGGAATGCTCAACACTTAGGTGAGCTATCTGATCAAAATGTGGCTAATATTATTTATGATGGTTGTGTTAACCAAGGTAGTGATGCTATGAGAAGTATTGTTAGAGATGCTTTAGAAGAGAATGGTATTGAGATAAGTGATAATGATGTTATTTTCTCTAAAAAAGTTTTATCAAAAGCAAATAAAGTTGATCAAGTTGAATTGTTTAACTCAATAAAGAAGTTTAGAGAATCAAGATATAAAGAGTCTGGTACATTTGGCAGACACGGAGAAGGTTGGTTAAATCGTTTAGACAATATAAGTTATGAACCACAAGAAACATTATCAGATAAAGCATGAAACACTTAAAATATTTTAATGAGATGATTAAAGTTCCTATCAAAGTTGGTGATACAATTTTAGGCGGTAGATTTAAAAATAAGAAGACCGTTGTTAAAAAGATTGGTAAAAATGATAAAGGTGATATTACTATAAATGGTAAACCACTTCTTAAATATAGAATTATAAAAGAGTCAGAATCCTATGATAAACTTAAATTAGATGTAGAAGATAATTTAGCTCACCTAAAAGATGATGGATTCATGACGGAAACTGGTAGTGTTAAAGTTGCTGGTAAACCTGATAGAGATAACTTTTATGTAAGAGTGTGGTCACCTCAAAGACCAACGGATAGTGATGGTTCATCTGAATCTTGGTTAAGTTATAGATATGGAAGTGCTGGAGAATTTACTTGGTCTCAAATAGAAGATGAGATTAGTAGATTTATCTCAATTGCTTCAGAAGATTGGAATTTAGATTATTTATATGTTATTAAAGATACCGTTGATGGTTCTACATTTATGAGACAACAATTTACCTTAGATGAGTTGTCTAGTCTACCAGGTGATTTTAAAATCAAGTCACTTATGATAGGACTTGGTAATGATATATAACTTATCAGATACAATCAATTTAAATAAAACAAATAATCAAATCAACATATAATTCATAAAGTAATAAATTTTATGAAAATATCTATAGGTTGTGACCACGCAGCATTTGAACTTAAAGAAAAAGTTAAACAATATCTTTCTACTAAAAAGAATATACAAGTAAATGACTGGGGTTGTTACTCTGAAGAAAGATGTGACTATCCAGATTTTGGACATGCTGTAGCAGAAGATGTTAATAATCAAAAATGTGATTTTGGTATTTTAATGTGTGGTTCTGGAAATGGAATTAATATGACCGCTAATAAATGGTCGGGTGTTCGTTCAGCTCTTTGTTGGAACTCAGAAATCGCTAATATGGCTCGTTTACATAATGATGCTAATATCTTGACTTTACCTGGAAGATATATTTCAGAAGAAGAAGCAATTAAATGTGTTGATGAATTTCTAAACACTGGTTTTGAAGGCGGAAGACATGCTGATAGAATTTCAAAAATCTCTAATAGAAATTTAAAAAATATTTAATTTATTTTCAAATTATAATTTCTATGTATATAAGGCTTTCATAAGAATGTGTGTAAAATACATAGAAATTAAACTTTCTTATTTAATAAATA
>Ga0209596_1000239_pt1 | contig 50880 bp, 43 predicted proteins | sample M_130807_MF_Meta_FD_187314 | JGI IMG/M metagenome (GOLD analysis project Ga0209596, IMG submission 187314) | Freshwater microbial communities from Lake Montjoie, Canada to study carbon cycling - M_130807_MF_MetaG (SPAdes) (version 2) | ecosystem: Environmental > Aquatic > Freshwater > Lake...
TGTGTTGGTGATTTATATTGTGAAACCCCATTCGCCCCGGCGGATGGGGTTTGTGTTATGTATTTGGCAGACTGAAGCCAATAAACACATAAACATAGGTAATGTAGGAAGAAAAAATTGATATAGGGTAAGAAAAAAATACACAAACATACTTACCAGCATGTTTGTGCAAATAAATAATACGGTTTTAACGAAATTTTTTGTTTGTAACGTTTATAACTATTACATCATTTACCACTCTTGTTGTGTTTTTTACTTCAAATAGAGTGTTAATATTGTTGCTGTTATTTCTTACATCAAAAATTAACGTAGAAGCATTGCTAAACGCATCGCTGTCTAAAGCAAAATTCCGTACCGCTTTTGCATCGGTAATTTTTTCTTCGTGTAATACAACTCCCGATAAATCTTTTACTACTAGGGTATAACTATCCTTTTGATTGTTATTTAGCTTTAATTGAAATACGGGCTGATTGTTTAAATCGCTAACTTTTGTTAATTGCGGAGTGGTGTTTTGTGCATTTACAGAAATTACTAATGCAAATAAGGCTACAAATACGGCTGAAAATTTTTGTGTTGTTTTTTTCATGATTATACTGTTTTAAAAATTAAAAAATTAATTATTTCACACAGCAGGTACAATTGAGGTAAATCAATCAATAATTATTTAATTTATATTGTAAAAGTAGGATGGTTTGGTTGTGAATTAAAACCAATATTCATTTGTTTTTATTACGGGTAACAAAGTAATAATCCATGTAATATAAGCCAGTAAAGGGTATTGTAAAATTTAAGTGATGATGTCCAACAAAAAAAGTAAGCCGTTTGTTACAATATAGCGTAGTACAAATAAAATGTATTGCCTACTTTCCGACGCAATAAATTGAAGCTAAATGCCAAATAAAAGCTACTCATTTTTTTAAAACTATCTTTATTCATATTTTAGCAATATGACATTTGAAGATTTAAACCTATGCAACGCATTACTATCTGCATTAAATGATGCAGGGTATACAAACCCCACTACAATACAACATAGAGTATTTGCTGTTGTAATGAGTGGTAGAGATGTATGTGGCATAGCACAAACTGGAACGGGTAAAACTTTTGCCTACCTGTTACCCTGCTTAAACCAATGGAAATTTAACAAAGAAAAAAAAGCTCAAATAGTAATAATAGTTCCCACCAGAGAGTTGGTAGCACAAGTTGTAAATGCCGCAAAAGAATTAACTACCTATATGAGTGTAACTGTTGTTGGGGTATATGGCGGTGCTAATATAAATACACAAGCTGCCGAGGTTTTAAAAGGAGTAGATGTTTTGGTAGCCACACCAGGCAGACTATTTGACCTATTAATGAATGGAGCTGTAAAAACAAAGAGCATAAAAAAAGTAGTAATAGATGAAATGGACGAAATGCTAAAACTTGGCTTTCGTACTCAAATAAAAAATATACTTGACTTGTTACCTGCAAAAAGGCAAAATTTATTATTTTCTGCAACCATAACCGAGGATGTAGAACTATTGATGGATACCTTTTTTAATGAACCAACTAGAGTAGAAGCTGCACCAACAGGTACACCGTTAGAAAACATTGAACAAATTGGTTATGCCATACCAAACTTTTATACTAAAGTAAATTTGCTAAAATTAATGTTAGCGCAAGATCAAACCATGACCAAGCTTTTGGTGTTTGTAGCTACAAAAAAATTAGCAGATGAATTGTATACACAACTAGAAACCATTTATCTAGAAACTTGTGGTGTTATACATTCTAACAAAGAGCAAAATCATCGTTTTAATACCGTAAAGCAATTTCATGAAGGAACGTATAGATTTATAATTGCTACAGATATTGTTGCAAGAGGTATAGATATTTCTGAAGTAACACATGTTATAAATTTTGATGTACCCGAAGTACCCGAAAACTATATACATAGAATTGGTAGAACAGGTAGAGCCGATAAAAAAGGAATAGCCATAACTTTTTTTACAGCCAAAGAAAAGCCATTAATGGATACTATACAAGCATTAATGAAATACGAAGTACCCTTATTACCCTTACCCGAAAACCTAGAAATAGCTGAAGTTTTAACCGAAGATGAAATACCAAAAGTGTTTATGAAAACCTATCTCGTAAAGTTGCCAAAAAAGGAAGAGGTAGGTCCAGCGTTTCATCAAAAATCTGCAAAAAATAGCAAGGTAAATGTTATTGTACGTAAAAAAGATAGGATGATGAAAAAATATGGTAAGCCAAAAACCAGAGGGCAAAAACCAACTAGAAAAAAATAAGGAATTATTAAATTACTAACACTTAAAAAAGAGAAAAAATTAGCTAATAACATTGAATAGATTTATAAAAAAATGCCTCAACAACGTTGAGGCATTTTTTTATTTGAACCATTTTTTATTTTATTAATACTTTTCCTTCAATTATTTTTTTGCCAGCTGTATCACCCACTACTACAAAATATATACCGCCTTGTGTAGATTTAATATTAATATCAAGCAAGGTATAAGCGCCAGATATTTCCAATTTTTCACTATATACTCTACTTCCCTTAGCATCGTAAACCGTTATTATTCTGGATGTATTGCCCGAAGCATTGTAATACGAAACGGTAAACTTACCATCGTTAGGGTTAGGAAAAATAAATAACCGATCGCTACGTGGCGCAGTAATTATTACGACCGGCGATTGATTTACACAAGTAAGTCCACTTGCAAATACTTCTTGTATGCTTAACTGGTAGCTACCAACTTTTTCAACATTAAGTGCAATTAAATTTCCGTTGTAATTAAATGGCGTACCATCTTTAATCCATTGTTTACTTACTATACCCCCAACCGATTGGCTAGGCGTTGCTGCTAAAACAGTGGTTTGCCCGGGCAATAAACTAGTTAATGGAGTTGCACTTAAACCAATAGTAGGTAAGGAACGTACTACAAGTAGTGCAGCATCTGAATTAGCTGGTGTAGGGCAAGCAGGGGTAAATAACTGACAACGATAGCGATTATTATTTTCAGCAATCGTTGTTGTTAATAAGGTTAATATTTTACCAGTAGCATTACTTATGTTTGTGTAACTAACACCACCATCTCTACTTACTTGCCATTGATACGAAATAGCAAAAGCACTTACACCATCTACATTAAAACTTGTAGTACTTCCGTTACATATTTCTTTAGTGCTTGGTTGTGTTGTTACTGTAGCAAGACTACCAACCGTAAGTTGTGCACATGTTGATGTAATTGCACTACCGCAAGTACCTATTACTTTACAACGATATACTGCAGAAGTTAATGCGTTTGTAATAAATAAGCAAGCATTGGTAGCTCCTGCAACATCTGTAAATGGTCCGTTACAGCTAGAGGCAACCTCCCACTGGTAACTTAAATTTGTACTAACTGCTGTTACACAAAATGAAGCATTATTACCAGAGCAAATGGTAACATCTGTAGGGTTGGAATTAATAAGTGTAGCTGGTGTAACAACTAATATACCAGCATTAGAAGTTGTATTACCACAAACATTTGTTGCAATGCAACGATATTGATAGTTGTTAAAACCTACTGTTATATTACCAGCTAAAATAGATAAAGTAGCAGTAGTTACTCCTCCGTAAACACCACCATTAGTAACATTATTAAAGTTAACACCACCATCTATACTTACTTGCCATTGAAAAGATGTAGCACTAGAGTTTACTGAAAAAGAAGTTGATGTTGCTGAACAAACAGTTTGATTTGTAGGTTGTGCTGAAATAGTAGGTCCAGTACCTGCGTTTATGGTGTACGTAATATTTCTTGTTTGTGTAGGTGCACCACTAGCCGTACCCGTTATGGTTATAGTATACGAACCTGCTGCTAATGAATTAGCATTATTTAAATTTATAACACTGCTATTCCCTGGTGTTACAGGGTTAGTGCCAAATGTAATGGTTGTACCAACAGGCACACCTGCTGTTGCCGATAAAGTAATTGGGTTAGTAAATGTGCCAACTACGTTTGTACCTAACGTTAAACTCATAGTAATAGGTGTAGGGCAACTAGAAACAGATGGGGCTGGGGTGTTAAATGTAAAGCCAGATGGTGGTGGAATATTAGCTACTGGGCTTTCCCAAACACCTCTACCGTAGGTGGCTACACGTAATTTACCAGCAGCTTTTTGTATTTCTAATTCGTTAATAGCTACAAGAGGCAAGTTATCCGAAAAGTTGGTCCAGTTAATATCTGGTTCTGTTTTATAATAAACACCAATATTCATACCTACATACATACCTCTTGGGGTATTATCATCTACTACAATTGTTCTAGCAGAAAAAGTAGGAAGCCCAGCGGAAACATTTGTAAACGTAGCTCCAGCATCGGTACTTACCATTACTCTGTTGGTAGTACTATTTAGTGCTACCCAAATTTTAGTTGGGTCTGTGGGGTCTATACAAATATCGTTAATAGTTGCTGGAGCACTTCGGATAGCCCATGTAGCTCCATCATCTGTAGTTATATATAATGTGCTACCATTACTTGCATAAATATAATTTGGGTTAGAGGTTGATACGGCTAAATCTGTTAACGTAGTGGTAATGGTTGCACCACTAATATTTGTCCAACTTGTGCCACTTGTTGTTGATTTATAAACACCTGTCCATCCGCCATATAAAATGGTTTCGTTTGTTGGGTGTATCCAAAGTGGTGTAACCCATTGCCCATTAGATGGCTTTGGTAAACCGTTATAACTATTGCCCCCATTTATTGAACGATAAATTGAACCGTTTTGACTGGTACCCCATAGGTTTAGATGATTAGTAGGGCTTACTAAACCTTCCATACCATCTGCACCCAACCAATCTACCCAATTGCCGGTAGCTTGCCTAGTAGCACTACCATTATCTTGTGCACCGCCAGTAATTACATTGGCGTTTGTTTGTGAATTTGCTATTCTATAAAATTGCCTAATACCTAATCCTGCAGAAATATCTGTCCAATCATCTCCAGCATTAACACTCTTAAAAATACCTCCATCGCTATTGGAATAAAGGGTGCTATTAACCCACATCAACCCATGTACATCTGCATGATTATAACCTAGTCCATTTGGTAAACTCCATGCTGTTTGTGGAAAAAATGAAACGGCTTCATTAATAGATTTCCAACAAATAATACCAGCAATATATACTTCACTTGCATTTGAAGGCGATACATCTAAAGCCATATCATACGTAGCTTGTCCGCCTGTACCAGCGCCTGTAGTTTCGTAACCAAAATAATTTGTGCCACTTGCAGGGTCGCCTACAACTGTAGTGGTAAAAGTTAAACCAGCATCGGTACTTTTATACATTCTACCAAAACTACTTCCACTTGCTTGACATACATATACATAGTTTGGGTTAGCTGCAGTTACACCCACTAAAGTTCTACCTGTATTAGTAATACCTTGAGCCGCACCAACATTTGTCCATGTAATACCATTGTTAGTACTACGCCACACATCGTTACCTGTAGCAAACATTACATTTACATCATCAGCCTTAAATTCAATATCTTCTTTAATAATAGTATGTACTTGTACAAAACTAGTACCTCCATTTATGCTACGCCAAATTCCATTTGATGAGGCTACAAAAATAATATTAGAGTTGGAAGGATGAATAACTATTTTACGGACAGTACCACCAAACATGGTTCCTATCGATGTCCAAGTTACTCCACCATTAGTAGATTTTATTATACCTGCACTACCACTCATACCTGCGTACACAATATCTTGATTATTGGGGTCGATTGTAATGGCAAAATAACTCATCCAATTACTGTTTACATAATCTTGTAAAGGAGCCCAAGTGCCACCACCATTAGTCGTTTTCCATATACCACCGCCAGGGGAGCCAACATAAATAGTATTTTCATTGCTAGGGTGTATAGCTACTGCCGAAATACGTCCTGTGCCGGGGTTCCAGCTGCTTGTTCTGTTCCATGTAAGTGGGCCAAGCTCCGTCCAATTACCAGCTGTTACAAAATTATTTTGTTTAGTTGCTTCATATCTATTCCACTCTTCCTTTGGAGTTAAGTAAGTACCGTTTTCATCCATATGAAATTTACGTTCGTACAACCAACGTTGAAATTGTTTGTAGCCACTACCACGTTCTTTGCCCACTCTATCAAAAATGGCATTAGCTTTTTGCTCAGCCTGTTTTAAGGAGAGGTCTGTTCTTTCCATTATTTCGTAAACAGACTCTTGAGCTGTTGCCGAAAAACTTAGTAAAAAAAAGGATAAAAGTAAAAATGCGTATTTCATAAAATAGTTAATTGAAAAAAGTGTTGAGTGTAATAGCTATCGTAAGTTTTTATTTTTATCTCTACGCAAGATAATTAATAAACAGTATAAAAATAAACAAAGGGGCAAGGTAAAAACAAGAGTGAAGTACCTAAAAATTACATAATTATATCAAAGTGTACAAATAGAGGACCAAAATAGGATACTAAAAGTAAAGTGGTAATAATTTTAAGGCTAAATTTTATAAAATAACTTATACTTTTTTTCCATCACCATATAGGCTTATTAATTCTTCGATACTATCTTTTAATGTGCATGCGGCAGTATCAAAATATTCGTCTTTACTTTTTTTAGAAATCTTTTTATCATTCGATTTTTTAATGGTCAGTTTTACCTCTTCAACCACATCAAAAAAAGCAGGTAGTTGTTTTTCGTAATAGGGGTTTATGGCTTCTATACTCATCAAAATATCTTCGTATTCAGTAACTATGTTGTTAATTTCTTTTATGTTTTCATCATTGTGTCGCCGAGGTGTTCGGTTGTATAAATCTTGTAATGCACTTGTAGTATTATCCATTTTATTAGTTAAGGTTTAAAGATAAATAAATCTTCCTCAATAAAAGCTATTGTTGTAGCGGATTTTAAAAGGCTAACTTACGCCAATAAACTAACGTATTCCTCAACAATTCGATTTACTTATTAATACTTATTTGGATAGTAAAGTAGGCGTTGCTCCTCGGTTTTTAACAAAGGCTCTATCACAGGGTTTGCAACAAAATATTCATCAATTACAAAAAGATAATTTAATGGCCAATGCCAGCATTGGCAATGATGATATAAAAGACCCTAATCAAAAAATGCGTAGTGATAAAATTTATTGGTTAGATAAAAAGCATAACAACCCTTTTGAAAATGAGTTTTTACAACGAGTAGAAGATTTTATTGCTTACTTAAATGAAACTTGTTATGCTGGTATTAACGCTTGCGAATTTCATTATGCAGTTTATGAAAAAGGAAGTTTTTATAAACGCCATAAAGATCAATTTAAAAGTAACAATAACCGTAAATATTCATTAGTTACTTATTTAAATGATAACTGGGTTGAAGCAGATGGCGGGCAATTACAAGTGTATGGAAATAGGAATATACAACAAATACAACCCCATGCTCAAACTACCGTTTTATTTAAAAGCGATGAAACTGAGCATGAAGTACTTATAGCTAACCAAAGCAGAATGAGTATTACAGGTTGGTTAAAGCAGGTGTAAACTAGTTGTTTTTAAAACAACTAGGCGTAAATATTTTATACTTTTTACACCAAAAAAAACTACCTTCAATAAAAATTACAACTATGGAATTATTAAAAGAATATTGGTGGGCAATTCCCATTTTAGCCATTCTATCCAGTGGCTTGTTTACCATTAACCAAGGTACCATTGGGGTTATTACAAGGCTAGGTAAATATGCAGGCATAAAACGAGCCGGTTTAAATTGGAAAATACCTTTTATAGATCAAATTTTTAAAAGAGTAAGTGTTCAAAACCGTTCGGTAGAATTAGAGTTTCAAGCCGTAACAGTAGATCAGGCAAATGTTTATTTTAAATCGATGTTATTATACTCTGTTCAAAATGAGCAGGAGGAAACGATACAAAAAGTTGCCTTTAAATTTATTAGCGATAAAGATTTAATGCAGGCTTTAATTCGCACTGTAGAAGGAAGTATACGGGCCTTTGTATCTACCAAAAAGCAAGCAGAGGTTTTAAATGTGCGTAGAGATATTGTTGAAAATGTAAAAGAACAAGTAGATGTTGCTTTAGAAAGTTGGGGTTATCATTTACAAGATTTGCAAATTAACGATATTACTTTTGATGAGGCTATTATAGCTAGTATGAGTAAAGTAGTAGCAAGTAATAACTTAAAAGCCGCTGCCGAAAATGAAGGACAAGCCTTGTTAATTACAAAAACAAAAGCTGCCGAAGCAGAGGGTAATGCTATAAAAATTGCTGCAGAGGCCGAGAGAATGGCTGCTCAATTAAGAGGGCAAGGTGTTGCCTTATTTAGAGAAGAAGTGGCCAAGGGTATGAGCCAAGCTGCATCGGAAATGAAACAAGCTAATTTAGATACCAATGTAATTTTATTTAGTATGTGGGTAGAGGCTATTAAAAACTTTGCGGAGTACGGAAAAGGAAATGTAATATTTTTAGATGGCGGTAGCGATGGTATGGAAAAAACAATGAAACAAATAATGGCTATGCAGCAATTGGAAAGTAAAAAGTAAAAAGACAAAAAATAAAAATAAAAAAAGAAGGCTTCATTTATTGAGGTCTTTTTATTTGCAAAAGAAAACATTAACATTTTTTTGTAACGCTTAGGTATATTTGTTTCGTTTGAAAGCAAAATACTTTTATTTTTGGCCTAATTATCGTTTATACAACTAAAACCTAAATCAGTTATATATGTTTCACCTATTTTTTTTACAAATGGATACTACAAAAGTGTTACAAAAAGTTGAAGGCTTTAAATCAATGGGTAACACTATTATGCAGGGCGGGTGGCTAATGTTACCCTTAGCCTTACTTTTTGTGGTAGCGCTTTTCTTCTTTTTTGAACGTTTTATTTTGCTTCAAAAATTTGGAAAAATTGAAGAAAATTTTATGAATATTATTAGAGATAATGTAGTTAGCGGTAACATAACAGCTGCCAGAAGTTTGGCAAAAAATACGCCTAACCCTGTTGCAAGAATGATTGATAAAGGACTACAGCGTATTGGTAAACCTATAGAGGCTATTGAAAAAAGTATGGAAAATGTGGGTGTTTTAGAAATGTATAAAATGGAAAAAAACTTAAACATTTTAAATATCATCGTACGTATTGCCCCACTATTTGGGTTTTTAGGTACCATAATAGGTATGCTTAGTTTGTTTAATGGTATTAGCCAAAGTCCAGAAGGTTTTGGTATTAATGCAATGGCAAGCGGTATTTATGTAAAAATGATAACATCGGCAGCAGGTTTAATTATTGGTATTGTAACCTACTTAGGGTATAGTATTTTACAAACAAAAATTAAAAAAATAGAAAATAAAATGGAGGCTGCTAGTGCTGAATTTATTGACATTTTACAAGAACCAACTCGTTAATTATATACCATGAGTTTACGCAAAAAATTTAATGAAGAGCATAGCGAAGTAGATACTGGCCCACTAAATGATATTCTATTTATATTAATGTTTTTCTTTTTAATTATATCTACATTAGCTAATCCTAATGTAATAAAATTGACGAATCCAAAATCTAAAAGTGATACAAAATCTAAACAAAGTATTGTAGTAAGTATTCGTAAAGATGGACGAACGTATATTGGGCAGCAACAAGTAAACTTTGATTCTCTTTCATCGGAACTTAGTAAAATGATTGATAAATCGGATAGTAGTAACAAACAAGCTGTTGTAATAAATGCTGATAGCTCGGTATCTATTAATAAATTGGTTATAATAATGAGAGATGCAAAAAAAGCTGGTGCATCATCAGCATCGCTTAGTGTAGATGGGGGTTAATAAAACGCAATCACCATTCTTTCGTTTCCACTAATATCTTTTACAATATGTGTGTGGCTGCAATGTTGTTGAAATACAGCAGCTACTTGGTTTGTATAGTCTTTATGTGTTTCTACATAAACCTTTCCATTATAGTTTAAATGTTTTTTTGCAAAGGCAGCAATTTTTTCGTAAAACAGTAAAGGTTGTTTGCTGGGTACAAATAAAGCTGTGTGTGGTTCAAATTGGGTTACAGTTGCATCTAATTTTTCTTTTTCGTTTATAGGTATGTAAGGTGGGTTACTTACAATAATATCAACTTTCGGTAAAGTACCCCAGGTAGTTTCATCCAAAAAATCATTTTGTATAAACGAAATAGAGGTGTTATGTTTTTGTGCATTTAGTTGAGCTATTTTTAAAGCTTCATTACTTATATCAATTGCAGTAATACTACTTAAAGGCAAGTTTTTTTTTAATACAATGGGTATACAACCACTACCTGTGCCAATATCTAAAATGGTTAGATTAGCTTTTGTATTTTGGTTGAAACTAATTTTATTATTGCTATCAAATTTTGTTGTTTTCAATTCGTTTAAAATTAGTTCTACTAATTCTTCCGTTTCGGGCCTAGGTATTAACGTATATTCATTTACTGTAAAAAGTAAATTATAAAACCAAGCTTGCCCAAGCACATATTGTATAGGCTCATGGTTTATTAATTGGGTAAGTTGGTTTGTTAGTTTTTGTTCTAAATCGCCTTCAATTTTTTGAGTTGGGTTTTTTAAAATATCTATTTTTTTTATGTGTGCGGTTTGTTCAAAAGCCCAATTAGCAATAACTGTAGCTTCACTTAACGAGTAAATGGCTTGTAGCTGCACTAAAAAATTTCTATACATTTCTTTTATCAACATTACAACAAACTTAGGTTAATTTTTTTGATGCTAGCATTGAGTGTTCATTTAAAATTGTGTATCTATTTGGCCTCATTCCTAAGAGGCTGGCTCTTAAGATATTTTTATATTTCCCACAAAGTCAAGAAGGTCACAATGCAGTAATTACTAATGTAGAAAAATTCTTTCTGTTTTTAGTGACTTTGTACGCTTCTCCTTTTGAGGAAGCCTCCTTTAAGGCCTATTATTTTCCATGTTTTTTATTAAAAAGAACAAGCTTATTCTAGGGTAGTAAATTTTTTAAACACACGTTAAACAGGTTAAATTTATGATGCGTATTTTTGCAACTTGATTAAGGATGAAAAATATATGTACCGCTGTTTGCAATTGGCACAATTAGGTTGTGGCCATGTGGCGCCTAATCCAATGGTTGGTGCAGTATTGGTGTTTAACAATAGAATAATTGGAGAAGGTTACCATGCACAATGTGGTAAAGCCCACGCCGAAGTAAATTGCATAAATAGTGTTGCAGAAATTGATAAAGTACTAATTGAAAAAAGCACACTCTATGTTTCGTTGGAGCCTTGTGTACATTTTGGTAAAACACCACCTTGTACAAATTTAATTTTGCAACATAAAATACCAAAAGTAGTTATTGGTTGTGCCGACAGTTTTGCAAAAGTAAATGGCAGAGGTATTCAGCAATTAAAAGATAATAGGGTACAAGTAGTTTATGGAGTGTTAGAAAATGATTGTAAAGCGTTGAACAAACAATTTTTTACATTTAACAACAAAAAAAGGCCATACATAACCTTAAAATGGGCACAAAGTAAAAATGGCAAAATAGCTGGTAAAAGTAATGAACGAATTTTTATTAGCAACGATATAACAAATAGGCTTGTACATAAATGGCGTGCACAGGAGGCTGCTATAATGGTTGGTACTAACACAGCTTTAAACGATAATCCGTTACTAACAGCTAGATTATGGCAGGGTAAAAATCCAATACGAATTTTGTTAGATAAAGAGTTGAACGTTCCATTAAAGCATCATTTATTTAATACTGATGCTATAACTATTGTATTCAATACCATAAGAAACGGAGAAGAAAATAATATTAAATATTATCGATTAACTGATTTTAATTTACGGACTGCTCTAAATGCTTTGCATATCTTGCAAGTGCAAAGTATATTGGTAGAGGGTGGATCAAAGCTTTTGCAATCTTTTATTGATGATAATTTGTGGGATGAAATACGTATTATTGAAAACAAAAAGCTAATTATGGATGATGGATTACAAGCCCCGATTTTAAAAAACGCCCATCTTGCAAAAAAAGAAAATTATTTAACTGATAGCATTTATTATTACCACCCTGTTTAATTTTAAAGATGATTTATTTACTAGGCAGTATTTTATTTAGTAGTTATTTAACCCTTGCTTTTAAAGCATCTAAGCGTTATGGTATTAATGTTTTTCAGGCAATTGTATTTAATTATATTACCTGTGTAGTTACAGGTTCTTTTGTAAACGGATCCTTTCCTATTTCGGCAGCATCGGTAAATAATATTTGGTTTTATTGGGCTTGCGGTATGGGTGTGTTGTTTATTTGTTTGTTTAATATTATTGGTATTACCGCACAAAAAAATGGAGTAGCTGTAGCATCAGTTGCTAATAAACTATCCTTAATAATTCCAGTTGTACTTAGTGTGTATTTATATAACGAGCAATTGAGTATATTAAAAATAATTGCTGTAGGTATTGCTTTAGTTGCTGTTTTTTTTACGTGTTACCAACCCGTAAAATCTTCGGTAACTACTCCAACAAATAAATGGTCTATTTATTTATTGCCTTTTATTTTATTTATTGGCAGTGGTTTGTTAGATGCTATAATAAACCATGTACAAAAAAATTATGTGACAACCCAAAACAGTAATGCGTATTTAATTACAGGTTTTTTATCGGCTGCAACAATTGGCTTAATGCTTTTGGGTATTCAATTTATTAGGGGCAAACAAACTTTTGCACTTAAAAATTTAGTCGCTGGTATTTTAGTTGGTATTCCTAATTATTTTTCTATTTGGTGCTTAGTAAAATTTTTAAAACAAAGTCCATGGCAAAGTAATCAAAGCATTCCAGTAAATAATATGGGTATTGTATTGTTTAGTGCAGTTGCAGCTTGGCTGTTATTTAAAGAAAAATTATCGATAATAAACTGGGTAGGCATAGTTTTATCAATTGTAGCTATTGCATTAATTGCTTTTGGATAAATCAATATGAACGAACAAGAATATTACAATACAATTATCCAACCCTCTACAGCCGAATTTAAAGACAGAGGTAGTAAATTTATTGGCTACGCTTTTCCAATTGAAACGATAGAGGAGTTTAAAAAGCAATTGAAAATTTTAAAAAAAGAACATCTAAAAGCGGTGCATCATTGCTTTGCATACAGATTAGGTACCGATGGAAATGTATTTAGAAGTAGCGATGATGGTGAGCCAAGCGGCACCGCAGGCAAACCAATTTTAGGGCAAATTGATAGCAAAGAAATTACCAACACGCTAATTGTAGTAGTACGTTATTGGGGAGGTACTTTATTAGGTGCGCCAGGTTTAATAAATGCCTACAAAACTACAGCATCCTTAGCTTTGCAAGTAACACCTATTGTACAAAAGCAAATAGAAATTAAGTATACCATACAGTTTGATTACACACAACTAAATGAAATTATACAAGTGTTAAAACAGTATAATTGTACTATTATTAAGCAAGAGTTACAACTATTTTGTAGCATAAAATTTGGCTTGCCCAAAAACAGATTGCAAGAGGTATTATATAAGTTAAATGGTATACACAATATTGAGTTAGTGAAAAACTAAAACAATGAATGTATAAACAATACGAGAATATGTATTGCAAAAAGAAAATGTAACCGAAGGGTTTCCCTTTGATGAAGAAACCTTAGTGATAAAAGTAAAAAATAAAATGTTTTTACTTTTATCACTAGATGAAACTCCATTACGCTTTAATGTAAAATCTCAACCAGACAAGGCTATTGAGTTACGAGAACAGTATCCTCAGACTGTTTTGCCTGGCTACCATATGAGTAAAAAACATTGGAATACTATTGTACTAAATGGGCAATTATCAAGTAAAATAATTTTGCAAATGATAGATGATTCCTATACTCTTGTGGCTAAATAAAAACTAATGAGTTTGGAATGCATAATTTGCACGGTTTTTACCACGATATAGCAAATATTTTAATAACCCCTAAAATAAGTAACGAAAAAATGAAAAAAGTAATCGTATTAATTACAATTTTGTTTATAGTAAAATAAATTTTGCATAAACCAAAACAGCCGAAAGTTTAACCTATCAAATAGCCGCTGGTGTTAAAGTGTGCGATGGTGCTAGTTTAACCTTAAAAATATTTATTGCGGATAAAGCCGCACTAGAGTTTATTGGTTTTTTTAATAATGATGGGTTGGTTTGGGTGTACGTTATACGTTCTAAAAGTATTTAAAAAATAAGTCTAAATAAGAAAGGTGTTACAATAATTATTGTAACACCTTTCTTACCTCACCTCCTGCATCTCTACCAATTTTTTATAATACCCTTCTTCTGCAATTAAGCCGTCATGTGTACCACGTTCTACAATAGTGCCTTGGTGTAGTACAATAATTTCGTTGGCATGGCGTACCGTACTAAGGCGGTGTGCAATTACAATACTGGTTCGGTTATTCATTAAATTATTAATAGCATCTTGTACTAATCGTTCACTTTCGGTATCTAAAGCACTAGTAGCTTCATCTAAAATTATTATAGGACTGTTTTTTAAAACAGCTCTTGCAATAGTTATGCGTTGACGTTGGCCGCCACTTAATTTTACACCCCTTTCGCCGGTGCTTGTTAAATAACCATCGGACATAGCCGAAATAAAATCATGTGCATTAGCAATTTTTGCAGCAGCTATAATATCATTCATGGTGGCTGTTGGGTTGCCTAAACTAATATTAATTGCTATGGTATCGTTAAACAAAAAATTATCTTGAGATACTACACTTATTAAACTACGTAAATTGCTTATTTTAATGTTTTTAATAGGTACATCATCAATATTAATTTCGCCATTTTGTACATCATAAAATCTACAAATTAAATCTATCAACGTACTTTTTCCACTACCACTTTGTCCAACTAATGCAATCGTTTTTCCTTTTGCTATGGTTAAGTTTATGTTGTTTAACACACTTTTTTCTCCATAAGCAAAATTAATAGCTTTAATATCTATTTTATGTTCAAAACTAGTTTTTTCAGTAGCATTTGGTAAATCTTTTATGACCACTTCGCTGTCTAGCACATCAAATATTTTTTCGCTGGCTACAATGCCTCTTTGCAAATTGCTTGATGTGCTTGATATATTTTTTAGTGGTTGAATGAGCTGGGTGTATAAGGCTAAATAACCAATAAACGCTTCACCACTTAGGCTTGTAGTGCCATCAATTAAAATTAAATAGCCACCAAACAATACTAAACACAATGCCGCAAGCACACCAATGGTTTCAGATATTGGGCTTGCTAATTCTTTACGGCCAAAAAGGCGTTTGCTATGTTTTGTAAAATCGTTATTAATTTGATTGAATTTTTCGCCCATATCATTTTCGGCAGTAAAGCTTTGTATGGGTTTTATTCCACTAATACTTTCTTCACTAATGCCTAATAGTTTGTTCATCATTTCGCTACTAAAATAACTTAGCTTCTTTAATTTTTTTGTTAGTATCGAAATGGCAAAACCTGTTATGGGCAAAAATAATAAGGTAAATAATGTTAGCTTAGGGCTCCAATAAAAAAGGACAGCAAAGTACGATAGTACAATAAAAGGATCTCTTAAAATTACTTGTAAGGAGTTTAAAACAGAGCTTTCAATTTCTTGCACTTCATTTATCATGACCACCAATAAATCCGATTTTTTTTTGTTATGATGGTAAGGTAAAGATTGGTGTATATATTTTTTGTACAGCGCACTTCTTAAATTGCCTAGAATTTTTAAACGTAAGCGTAGCATTACCCGTACACTCATATATCTAAAAAAATTTGTGAGTAGTATACTTACCCCAATTATTGCACAAACAAAAGCTAAAGCCCAAAATTTTCCATGCTCATTGGCAATGCTTGTAAAATGATAATTAAAAAAATCTTTTGCAAAATTCAATGTAAAACTAAAGGTTGGTTTTGCAATAACGGCTACCGCATCTTTATTAAATAGCAAACCTAATACTGGTATAAGCAAGGCAAAATTTACTAATCCAAAAAGTATGGAAAAAAAGGTATAAATAGTATATTCAGGAAAAAAATGCTTTAGTGGTCTAGCAAAAGGTATTAAGCGTTTAAGTATTTTCATTTGTTATGTATTGCCTAAAAATAGTTGTAGTAGCTAAATTAATTGGTTACTTTGTTTAATTAAAAACAGTGTAAAATTACAATGAAGCAACTTAATAGCAAATGTAGTCTTTGTATTTCAACTTATAATTGGCCTGCGGCATTATATCATTGTTTATTGAGTGTTAAAAATCAAACACTTTTGCCCAAGGAAGTAATTATTGCAGATGATGGCTCAACCAATGAAACAGCTTTGATAATTGACGAAATACGTAAAACTTTTCCAATACCTATTATTCATGTGTGGCAAAAAGATGAGGGGTTTAAATTGGCGGCAATTCGCAATAAAAGTTGTGCTAAAGCCACTGGCGAATATATTATTCAATCGGATGCGGATGTTATTTTACATCCTAATTTTATACAAGACCATTTACGTTTTGCTAAAAAAAATACCTTTGTTTCTGGGGCAAGATGTATGTTGAATAAAGAGTTTTCAGAAAATATTTTAACCCAACATACCAATCCCACAGTACAACAAATGCTACAACATTGTACTAAAAAGTATAATGGCTTACGCATACCAATTTTATCTTACGCTAATTATTATTTGCAACAAGGTATAGCACAAACAAAATATGTGTTGGGCGTAAATATGGCTTTTTATAAAGAAGATTTATTGGCTGTAAATGGTTATAACGAAGGGTTTACAGGCTGGGGCAAAGAGGATAATGACATTGCTGTACGGCTTTTTATGCATGGGATAAAAATTAGAGTAATAAAATTTGGGGCAAATTTGTATCATATACATCACAAAGGGGCTGATGTTAAGCAACTTGAAGTAAATGATTTATTATATAAACAAACATTAGCTAATAAAATTACCTTTGTGCCTAAAGGTATTAATCAATACATATAATTTATGTTAGAAGGAAAACGACAAAAACAAGTAGCAGGTTTGCTAAATAAAGAGTTAAGCGATATTTTTCAACGAATGGGCTTAAGTATGCTAGATGGGGGCATGGTATCAATATCTGGAGTAAAAATTACACCCGATTTATTTGATGCTAGAGTTTATTTAAGTTTATTTAAGGTAAAAGATGCTGCTGAAACACTAAAAAAAATTACCGACTTAAGTCACGAAATAAAACGAGAATTAACTACAAGGGTACGGCATCAATTGCGTAGTATGCCTAAACTTACTTTTTATATTGATGATACGTTGGATTATGTAGATAAAATTGAAGAGTTGTTTAAGGAAATAAAAAAAGACAAAAGTTCATAACATATAGTTCATTGTTCATAGTTATTTCTCCTTACTATCAACTATCAACTATTAACCATTAACAATGTATCTAACCTTTGCCTGGCGGTATTTTAAAGCAAAAAAAAGTGCTAATGCAATAAATATAATTGCATGGGTTACTGTTGGCGTAATTGCTTTTGCTACCTGCTGTCAGTTATTGGTGTTAAGTGTATTTAATGGATTTGAAGCATTGGTAAAAGATAGTTACTCCACTTTTTACAGCGATATAAAAATTATACCAACCAAAGGAAAAACATTTTTATTGTCGGCAGATAAATTATCTATTCTAAGCAAACAAACTTTTGTACAAAATATAAGTACTATTGCCGAAGAAAAAGCATTACTACAAAATGGTGACGCACAAACCGTAGTCTATTTAAAAGGGGTAGATGAACAATATATTAATGTAAGCGGCGTAGCACAAAAAACTAAAAAAGGAAAATACGAAATAGGCACAGCCGAATACCCTACACTTATTGTGGGTAGTGGTATTGAAGATGCTGCTGGTATTAATTTAGATGGTGCATTTACTAGTAATGAGTTGACTATTATTTTGCCCAAAAAAAATAGCGAAAGCAACGATCCCTTAGAATCTCTTAGCAAAGGTAATGCTAAAGCCAGCGGGGTATTTACTATACAACAAGAGTTTGATAATAAGTATGCCATTACTAATATTACTTTTGTAAAGCAACAAATGAATTTACAAAGCGATGAGTTTAGTGCAGTAGAAATTAAGTTAAAACCAGCTGAAAATCCTAAAAAAATAAAAGAACAACTAGCCACTTTAGTAGGCACTAATTACAAAGTACAAACGAAGTACGAGCAAAATACCAGCCTATACAATACCATGCAGTTAGAAAAATGGGCCATTTATGCAGTGCTTACCTTAATATTAATTATTGCAGCTTTTAATATGATTAGTGCCTTAACTATGTTGGTATTAGAAAAGAAAAAAGATATTAGCATTTTAAAAAGCATTGGTGCTACAAAAGCATCTATCTTAAAAATATTTTTAGCAGAGGGTTTGTTGCTTGGTGTAATTGGCTGCAGTATAGGTATTGCCTTGGCAATGTTGATTTGTTTTATACAAGTGAAATGGCATATTATTTCATTAAAAGGCGGCACATTTTTAGTAAATTATTTTCCTGTAAAAATAGTAGCTACCGATATTTTGCTAGTTGCCGTTACCGCATTAATTATTGCTTTTGTTGCAGCCTGGTTTCCGGCGTATAAAGCAAGTGGGCAAGGGATTGAGTTGAAGTAGGTTTAAAAAACTTTTTTAAATTAATATATCTATTTAGTAATATTAAATAAAAATATCTTCTTCTAACTCATTACCCTTTCGTCACCTTAATAGTCCCCCAAAGTCTCCTCCAACTGCCCCAACGCTTTAGCTAGTTGCTCATCGTTTGGTGCAATGCCGTGCCATTCATGGCTGCCTTCCATAAAATCTACTCCTTTACCCATTTCGGTCTTCATTAAAATAACAATAGGTTTTCCTTTGCCTAAAAATGTTTTGGCATTATTTAAACCAGCAACTACAGCATCCATATCATTTCCATCCATTTCTAGTACTAGCCAGTCAAAAGCTTCAAACTTTGCTTTTAAGTTTCCTAAACTTAATACGTTATCTGTACTGCCATCAATTTGTTGTCCATTCCAATCAATAGTGGCTATTAAATTATCTACTTTATTATGTGCTGCAAATAATATGGCTTCCCAGTTTTGCCCCTCATTTAACTCACCATCGCCATGTAAACAGTAAACAATATTAGTATCGTTGTTTTGTTTTTTTGCCAATGCGGCACCAATTGCCACACTCATACCTTGCCCAAGGCTACCGCTTGCAATACGTACACCCGGCAAATGCTCATGTGTTGTTGGGTGGCCTTGCAACCTAGTATTAAGCCTACGAAAAGTGCTTAACTCCGTTACAGGAAAATACCCACTTCTTGCCAAAGCACTATAATATACAGGCGAAATATGTCCATTGCTTAAAAAGAACAAGTCTTGCCCAACACCATCCATACTAAACGGAACAGCGGTGTGTTTCATAACATCAAAAAATAAAGCTGTAAAATAATCTGCACAGCCTAGGCTGCCTCCTGGATGTCCGCTCTGTACGGCATGTACCATTCTTACAATATCTCTACGTAGTTGGCTAGCTGTTTCGGTTAATTTGCTCATGTAATAATAGTTATTTTGTGCAAACCTAAAATAAATACCCCTTTATGCAAAACAAAATAAAGGTTGGTACAATAATTGTTAATAATAAGTTTACAATTAAATCGTTATACTAATCATAATTTTCATTCTTTTAGTAGTAGGATATAGTCATATAATTATTAATAAAGAGCTACAATTATATTTTTATACTTTTTTATTAGCTTTAATTCCAGCTTAGAGCATAAATCAAGGTGTATGGATAATGTTTTATTGAGTGCGGCACTAGCTTTTTTAATTACCTTTTTTCAATACCTGTAATAATACAACTTGCTAAAGATAAAAAGCTGTTTGATGAACCTGACGAACGTAAGGTGCACAAAACTGTTATACCTACGCTTGGTGGGTTAGGTATTTTTGCTGGGTTTATTGTTGCCATTTTAATGGGTGTTCCATTGGGGATAGCCTCGGAGCTTCAATATTTTGCTGCTGCAGCTAATTAAATATTTTTCTTAGGTATCAAAGATGATATTTTAGTGTTATCCGTTACAAAAAAATTTATTGGTCAATTAATAGCTGCAGGTATTATTATAAAATTTGGCGGGGTGCGTATTACCGATATGCATGGTTTTTTAGGGATGAACCAAATACCTCCAGTGGCTAGTATTGTCCTCTCTTTATTAACCATTATTCTAATTACTAATTCGTTTAATTTAATTGATGGGGTAGATGGGTTAGCAGACAGCCTTGGTTTACTTACCACCATTTTATTTGGCACATACTTTTTTTATGCTGGTCAGTTAATGTATGACATTATGGCCTTTTCATTAGCAGGCAGTACATTAGCTTTTTTAATTTATAATTTTTCTCCGGCAAAAATATTTATGGGAGATACTGGCTCGTTATTATTGGGCTTAATAAATTCCATATTAGTTATTAAGTTTATTAATATTGCTGGTAGCCCGGTTTCAAATTTTCCTATACAATCAGCACCAGCTATAGGTTTTGCAATATTAATGATTCCTTTGTTTGATACCTTAAGAGTATTTACTATTCGTATTTTAAATAGGCGATTACCTTTTAGCCCAGATAGAAATCATGTTCATCATTTTTTGTTGGACTTAGGTTTAAATCATAAAATGGTAACCCTTACTTGTGTGGGAGCAAATATTGTATTCATAGGGTTAGCTTTTGCAATGCGTAATATGGGCACTACCACCACAATTGCTAGTTTGTTTGTTTTGGCCTTTTTGTTTATGGGAATTATTTATTACTATAGCCGTTTAAAAACTAGGCAAATGCAACAACTAGGTGGTGCAACAAAAACTAAAATAGTATCCACTCATAAAGTACTTTCTTTAGCAATCGATACTGTTGAAGTAGAATAAAACATCGTCTTATTATCATTCTTGTATAATATCTTTTAGCCTTTTAATACGGCTATCACATTTCTTTTTTATAGCTTTGCAACCATTTAAAAACTGTTTTTATGAGCGAAGAGTTAAGTATAATACAATCAGAAGCATCAACTTCAATGCAAAAAGCCATTAATCACTTAGAGGTGGAGTTAATGAAGATTAGAGCTGGAAAAGCCACACCAAATATGATTGATGGTATACTGGCAGATTATTATGGTAGCCCAACGCCTATTAATCAAATTGCCAATGTATCTACGTTAGATGCTAGAACTATAAGTATTCAGCCTTGGGAAAAAAATATGTTACAAGCTATTGAAAGAGCAATTATGATGGCCAATATTGGTATTACCCCACAAAATGATGGGGTAAATATTCGATTATTTTTACCCCCACTAACCGAAGAACGTAGAAAAGAAATGGTAAAAAAATGTAATGGAGAAGGTGAACATGCAAAAATTGCAGTACGTAATATTCGTAGAGATGCCATTGAAGATATTAAAAAACTACAAAAAGATGGGTTGAGTGAGGATGCAGCAAAAGATGCTGAAGCCGAGGTACAACAAACTACAGATAAATTTGTAGCGCTAATTGAAAAGCATTTAGATGCCAAAGAAAAAGAAATAATGGCCGTATAATTTTTCAATAAATTGCCCAATACGCATATGAATTATGCCAGAGAATATTGGTTTTTATTACCATCATTTTTTTAAAATTGAACATACTTTTTTGTACTGGTTTCTGCTGTTTTTGTTGGAAGATTTTGCTTTTTATATAGAGCATAGAGTAGATCATTATTGTAGAATATTTTGTGCCGTACACCTAACACATCACTATTCCGAACAATAAGCCCCATTTGTTGTTTCATACAAATACCCAACTAAATAAAGTTATAAATTAACATTTCTAGGTGTACTTTGTTACCTTAGTCTCTTTGTGATAAATTAATCATGGCAAAAACAACTATTCAACAAACTACAGAAGATACTATTGAAGTATTTGGTGCAAGAGAGCATAATCTTAAAAACATCAACATAGCTATACCCAAAAATAAATTGGTGGTGTTTACAGGAGTCAGTGGTAGTGGAAAATCGTCCTTGGCTTTTGATACTATTTACAATGAAGGGCAACGCCGCTATATGGAAAGCTTTGGGGCTTATGCAAGGCAATTTGTAGGCGATATGGAACGGCCAGATGTTGATAAAATAACTGGACTATCTCCAGTAATTTCTATTGAACAAAAAACAACAAATAAAAATCCAAGAAGTACAGTGGGTACCGTTACAGAGTTGTACGATTTTATGCGATTACTTTTTGCAAGAATTGGGGAGGCGTATAGCTACAACACTGGAAAGCGAATGGTAAAGTTTAGCGAAGAAGAAATTACACAAAATATTTTTGAAAATTTTGAAGATCAAAAAATAAATATTTTAGCTCCACTAGTACGAGGACGAAAAGGCCATTACAGAGAATTGTTTGAAGAGGTTCGTAAAAAAGGGTTTTTAAAAGTAAGAATAGATGGAGAAGTAAAAGACTTAGTCCCAAAAATGCAGCTTGATCGATATAAAATTCATGATATAGAGTTGGTGGTAGATAGATTACCCGTAAATGATGATATGCGTTTACGCCTCAGCCAAAGTGTACAAAAAACATTGCAACTAGGTAAAGATTTAATGTTTGTATTAACCGAACAAACCAATAGGTTAAAGCAATACAGTAAGTTATTAATGTGTGAAGATACCAGCATAAGTTACGAGGAGCCTTCACCAAATGCATTTTCTTTTAACTCACCCTATGGGGCTTGTCCAACTTGCAAAGGCCTGGGAAATGTATATACCATTGATATGGATGAAGTGCTACCCGATAAAACTAAATCGGTAAAGGAAGGTGGTATTGTGCCACTAGGTGAAGAAAGAAGTGCTAGTGTTTTTATGCAAGTACAAGCTTTTGCAAAGCAGTATAAAATAAATTTAGATAAACCAATTAGTACGTTATCAGAACCCCAACTAGCCTTATTGTTGCATGGCGATAAAGGGATTAGTGCAGATTTAGAAATGGATTTAAGCGACGATACCATTCCGCAAACGTATACAGGCAGCTACGAGGGTATTATTCCTATGTTAAAACGTTGGTTTTTCTCTCCACAAAGCACACAAACATTAATTGAGTGGGTAGAAAAATTTATGACCTTAAAAGATTGCACTAGTTGTAACGGTAGCCGGTTACGTAAAGAAAGTTTGTGGTTTAAAATAGATGATCGAAATATTGCAGAGCTATCTAACCTAAATTTAGATAATTTGGCAGCATGGTTTGATGGCTTAGAATTACGATTAGATAAAAAACAAAATGCCATTGCAAAAGATGTGTTGAAGGAAATAAGAGAACGCTTACAATTTTTATTAAATGTTGGCTTAACCTATTTAAGCATAAACCGCCCAACTAAAACCCTTAGTGGTGGAGAGTCTCAACGAATAAGGCTAGCAACACAAATTGGTAGCCAGCTACAAGGTATTACCTATATTTTAGATGAGCCAAGCATAGGATTACACCAACGCGATAACCAACGATTGATAGATGCGTTGAAACATTTAAGAGATATTGGTAATAATGTATTGGTTGTAGAGCATGATAAAGATATTATGTTAGCAAGTGATTATTTAATTGATATTGGCCCAAAAGCAGGGCGGTTTGGTGGAAATATTGTTATGCAAGGCACACCAAAAGAAGTGTTAGAGAGTAATAGCGAAACAGCCCAATATTTAAGTGGAGTAAAAAAAATTGAAATACCTAAGGAACGAAGAAAAGGAAATGGGCAACATATTGAGCTAAAAGAAGTAACAGGTAATAATTTAAAAAAAGTTTCTGTACAATTTCCACTAGGTAAATTAATAGTGGTAACAGGGGTAAGTGGAAGCGGAAAAAGCACCTTAATAAATGAAACACTATACCCCATAATTGCAAAGCATTGCTACAAAAGTAAAGCTATGCCAATGCCGCATAAATCAATAAAAGGGTTAGAGCATATTGATAAAGTAATTGAAATAGACCAAAGCCCAATTGGGCGTACACCACGTAGCAACTCTGCAACCTATTGTGGGTTTTTTACCGATGTACGTACCCTGTTTGCAAGTGTACCCGAGGCAAAAATTAGAGGGTATACCGCAGGGCGTTTTTCGTTTAATGTAAAAAGTGGAAGATGCGAAGTGTGCGAAGGAGGCGGTATGAGAGTAATTGAAATGAATTTTTTACCAGATGTTTATGTGCATTGTGAAAAATGTAATGGAAAAAGATATAATAAGGAAACCTTAGAAATTCGTTATAAAGGGAAAAGTATAAGCGATGTGTTAAATATGAGTGTTGATGAAGCCGTAGAGTTTTTTCAACCAGTACCTTTTATTTATAGAAAAATAAAAGTATTGCAAGAGGTTGGTTTGGGCTACATTACATTAGGCCAAAGTGCTGTAACCCTAAGTGGAGGCGAAGCACAACGAGTAAAACTAAGTACTGAGCTTGGAAAAAAAGATACAGGTAAAACATTTTATATTTTAGATGAACCTACAACTGGTTTGCATTTTCAAGATATTAAGTTGTTGCTAGATGTTGTAAATAAATTAGTAGATAGAGGTAATACCGTATTAGTAATTGAACATAATATGGATGTTATAAAAGTAGCCGATCATATTATAGATATCGGTCCAGAGGGTGGCGATGGAGGAGGAAAAATCTTGTTTGAAGGGTTACCTGAAGATTTAATAAAAGTTAAGGAAAGTTTTACGGGAAAGTTTTTACAAAAAGAAATGAATGCATAAAAACACATCCTCTTTACTAAGCATAGCTTGTATTTATAAAAACCAGTTAAATAAAACATTTCTTCATAATTCGAATTAAAAAAACTTCCTTCGTATTTTCGCAATATGTCACAAATAGTATCAAACCAACAACTCGTACAAATAGCCAACAAATTTGGCACACCTGTTTATGTTTATCATGCAGAGCGTATTACAGAACAGTATCAAAAATTACAAAAAGCATTTAGTAAATGTAATGCTCAGTTTTTTTATGCCTGTAAATCGCTTACCAATATTAATATCTTAAAACATATTAATAACCTAGGCGCTTCCTTAGATGCTGTAAGCATAAACGAAGTAAAGTTGGGCTTAATGGCTGGATTTAAAGCAGATAATATTTTATTTACACCCAATTGTGTAGATTTTGAAGAAATTTTACAAGCAAAAGATTTAGGAGTAAAAATTAATATTGATAACATTTCTATTTTAGAACAATTTGGTAATACGTTTGGCAACAATTACCCTGTTTGTATAAGAGTTAATCCTCACATTATGGCAGGTGGAAATTTTAAAATTAGCACAGGCCATGTAGATAGTAAATTCGGTATTTCCATTCATCAAATGAGGCATATAGAACGTGTGGTAAAAACCACCAATTTAAATGTGGAAGGCATACACATGCATACAGGTAGCGAAATAAAAGATGTAAATGTTTTTTTAGAAGGGTTAGAAGTAATGTTTACTATTGCTTCACATTTTCCTAACTTAAAATATATTGATTTGGGCAGTGGTTTTAAAGTGCCTTATCAACCAACAGATAGCGAAACTGATTTAACATCTCTTGGCGAAAAAGTTGCAGAAGCATTTAGTGCTTTCGAAAACGAAACAGGTAAAAAAATACAAGTTTGGTTTGAGCCTGGTAAATACTTAGTGAGCCAGGCCGGATACTTTGTAGTAAAAGCAAATGTTATAAAACAAACACCGGCTACTGTTTTTGCAGGAGTTAATAGCGGCTTTAACCATTTAATTAGGCCAATGATGTACGAAGCCTATCATCACATACAAAATATTAGTAACGAAAACGCAACAGAGCGTATATACACGGTTGTAGGTAATATTTGCGAAACAGATACTTTTGCATGGGATAGAAAAATTACTGAAGTAAGAGAAGGCGATTATTTGGTTTTTTACAATGCCGGTGCGTATGGCTACGAAATGAGTAGCAACTTTAACAGTCGCTTAAAACCTGCTGAAGTATTGGTTGAAAATGGCGAAGCAAAATTAATACGGCAACGAGATGTTTTTGAAGATTTGTTAAGAAACCAAGTTTTGTAGAAAAATACTATTTTTAGCGTTAATTGAGTTAAGGGTAGTTCAAAAAACGTCTATCTCATAATTTATAAATTAAATTAAAATCTAAATTTGAAAAAAATACTTTTAGCCCTATTGTTTTTAACACAACTAACAATAGTTACCGCACAAGAGAAAAAATTATATAGCCCAACAGCCAATGCAGTAAAAGATATAGCTGCAGCTGTAAAAAAAGCTAAAGCTCAAAATAAATTTGTACTCATACAAGCTGGAGGCAATTGGTGTAGTTGGTGTATTGAGTTTGCAAGATTTTGTACCGCAGATGCTAAAATTGATTCTACCATAAATGCATCATTCGAATGGTATCATTTAAATTATAGTAAAGAAAACCAGAATAAAGAAGTATTTGCCAAATATGGTTTTCCGCAGCGTTTTGGTTTTCCTGTATTTATTATTCTAGATGGGAAAGGTAATAGAATACATACTCAAGCTAGTGAATATTTTGAGAATGGAAAAAAAAGTTATGATGCCGAAAAAGTATTAAATTTTTTACAACAGTGGAGCCCCACAGCATTAGATCCAAAACTGTATTCAAAATAAATAATTTTTTTCATTGATATGAGTAACGCTAATCATTTCTTTAAACTTATTAAACATCCGATAAAATTTCGGATGTTTTTGCTTACTAAATTACCAAGTGCATTTTTTTGTGGAGTTAGAGTAGTAGATATTAACGAAGAAATATGTAGTGTAAAAGTACCGTACAAATGGCTTAGTACAAATCCTTTTAAAAGTACTTATTTTGCTTGCCTAAGTATGGCAGCCGAAATGAGTACGGGTGTTTTAGCATTAGCTCATATACACAACCGCAAGCCAAGTGTAAGTATGCTAGTGCTAAAAGTAGAGGGCAATTTTATTAAAAAAGCTATTGCTAAAACTACCTTTATTTGTACCGATGGTTTAGCCATAAAACAAACCATTGAAGAAGCTATAAAAACTGGTGAAGGAAAGGCTATTACCACAACCTCTATTGGAAAAAATGATGCAGGCGAAATAGTTGCTGAGTTTTTTATTACCTGGAGTTTTAAAGCAAAAGCAGTCGCATAAATCAGTCAAATTATAATTGTGTAAATTGCACATAAGAGTATTGTATTAAAGGAAGTTTAAATTATGAGCAAAGATTTACGAAAACAACAAGCCTTAGAATATCATGCCAAAGGGCGCCCTGGCAAAATAGAAGTTGTGCCTACAAAAGAAGCAAAAACTCAAAGAGATTTATCGCTGGCTTACAGCCCTGGTGTAGCAGCTCCATGTTTAGAAATAAAAGATAACCCCGAGGATGTTTATAAATATACAGCCAAAGGAAATTTAGTTGGTGTAATAACCAATGGCACTGCAGTTTTGGGCTTAGGTAATATTGGTCCGGCTGCTAGCAAACCCGTAATGGAGGGTAAAGGAGTTTTATTTAAAATATTTGCAGATATTGATGTGTTTGATATTGAAATAAACGAAACCGATCCCGAAAAATTTGTACAAATTGTACAAGCGCTTGAACCAACTTTTGGCGGCATTAATTTAGAAGATATTAAAGCTCCAGAGTGTTTTTATATTGAGCAAGAATTAAAAAAACGTTGCAAAATTCCGGTAATGCATGATGACCAACATGGTACAGCCATTATATCATCTGCTGCATTGTTAAATGCATTAGAATTACAAAAAAAGAAAATTGATAAAGTAAAATTTGTGATAAATGGCGCAGGTGCGGCAGCTATGGCTTGCATACGGTTATATGTATCACTGGGTGCGTTACACAAAAACTTTATAGTGTTTGACAAAGATGGTGTGTTGCATACTGGCCGTAAAGATATAGAAGAAGTAAAAAAACTATTTTATGTGGATAGCAAGTTTGCTAATTATGATTTAGCAAAAGCCATGAAAGATGCCGATGTTTTTATAGGATTAAGTGTTGGTAATGTAGTAACTGCTGATATGGTTAAGAGTATGGCAAAAAATCCAATTGTATTTGCAATGGCAAACCCCGATTCGGAAATTGCTTATGATACTGGAATTGCTGCACGTAAAGATATTATCCTGGCTACAGGCCGTAGCGATTTTCCCAATCAGGTAAATAATGTATTAGGGTTTCCCTATATTTTTAGAGGAGCGTTAGATGTTAGAGCAACACAAATTAATGAGGCAATGAAACTAGCAGCCGTAAAGGCTTTGGCAGAGTTAACCAAAACACCAGTACCCGATATTGTTACGCTAGCCTACAACGAAAAAAGTATTGTATTTGGGCCAACCTATATTATTCCTAAACCACTTGACCCTCGTTTACTTGCCACCATTGCGCCTGCAGTTGCAAAAGCAGCTATGGAAAGTGGTGTGGCAAAATATCCAATTTTAAATTGGGAGACCTACGAACTTGAATTAAATAAGCGCCTAGGGTTAGATAATCAATTAAGTAGAGTAATTGGTAACAAAGCCCGTAAAGACCCTAAACGAGTAGTTTTTGCGGATGCAGAAAATTTAAAAATTTTAAAAGTTGCACAACTTGTATTGGAAGAGGGCGTAGGGTATCCAATACTGTTAGGCGACGAAAGTAAAATTTTAAGAATTGCAAAAGAAAATGGAATTGATTTAGATGATATGCCCATTGTAAACCCTAAAGATGAAGCTTTAGAAGAAACAAGAAGGCTTTATGGAGATATGTTTTTTGAAAAACGCAAACGTAAAGGGTTAAATAAATATGAGGCCTACAAAATAATGAAGGATAGAAATTATTTTGGTTGTATGATGGTAGAGGAAGGAGAAGCGGATTGTATGATTAGTGGATTAAGCAGAAATTATCCAGACACTATTCGCCCAGCTTTACAAGTTATTGGCACAGAGGATGGGGTAAAAAAGATTGCAGGTATGTATATAATGTTTACCAAAAGAGGTCCATTATTTTTAGCAGATACTACCGTAAACTTTAACCCAACTTCTGAGGAATTAGCAGAAATTACTTTACTAGTTGCAAAGGAAGTGGCACAGTTTAATATTAAACCACGTATTGCAATGCTTTCTTACTCTAACTTTGGTAGTAGCGATAGCGCAGAAGCAAACTTGGTTCGTAAAGCAAGAGAAATAGTAAAGCAAAAAGCACCCAATTTAATTTGCGATGGAGAGGTACAGGCATTTTTGGCATTTAACAAAGAAATTTTAAAAGAAAATTATCCATTTACCGAGCTGTTAAATGGAGATGTTAATACACTCATTTTCCCTAATTTGGCAGCGGGTAATGTAGCCTACAATTTATTACAAGAAGTTGGTGGTGCAGATAGTATTGGACCAGTTTTATTAGGTTTAAAAAAACCAGTGCATGTGTTACAATTAGGTAGCAGTATTCGTAGTATTTTTAATATGGTTTTAATTGCAGTGGTAGATGCACAACAAAAAACTAAAACGAATACATCGGAACAAGTAAAAAAAAGTAAGTGGTGGAGAGGGTTTAAACGTAAATCACATGACTTATAAATAGTTCATAGCTTAAATTTAGTACTAGAATTTTTTCGATAGTTTATTTATAAATGGTAATTAATACAAGAGCATAAAAAAATTAAAATGACTTTTTTTACCCATTTTGGAAGATATTTAGTAATGCTTAAAGGCATGTTTTCTAAGCCAGAAAATTTTCGTATGTATTGGAAAGAGTTTATGCATCAATGTGTAGAAATTGGTATTGGTTCCTTGGGAATTGTTGCCATTATTTCAATTTTTATGGGTGCTGTAAGTACAGTGCAAACAGCTTATCAATTAGTAAGTCCTTTAATTCCAAAAAGTACTATTGCGCAAATTGTAAGAGATACTGTTATACTCGAATTTGCACCAACACTTGTTTGTATTGTTTTAGCTGGTGTAGTAGGTAGTAAAATAGCAAGCGAATTAGGTAATATGAGGGTAAGTGAACAAATAGATGCATTAGAAATTATGGGTATTAATACAAAAGCCTATTTAATAATACCTAAGATATTGGCCGCTTTAATAACTATACCACTATTGGTTATTTTAGCCATGGGTTTAGGAATTTATGGCGGAAGGTTGGCTGGTACTACATCTGGTATATTATCTGCCGATATATTTGATGAAGGATTGTTAAAAGAATTTGTGCCTTTTAATATACGTTTTGCAATGTACAAAGCCATTACGTTTGCATTTATTATTAGTAGCATACCTGCCTACTATGGGTATTATGTAAAAGGTGGAGCATTAGAAATTGGACGAAGCAGTACAAAAAGTGTGGTAGTTAGTTGTGTAATGATTTTATTTGCCGATTATATTTTAGCTGCCTTATTCTTATAAATTTTAGCTAATGGTTTATAAACGAATTTTCTATATTCTATTTCTGCTTATTACATTATGTACTATTTATCTTTTTATTAATAGAGATGGGTATAGGTTTATTAAGCAATCAGCCTATTCCGAAATTTACCCCAACTATTTACCAAGCATTCAGGCATTTAAAAGTATTAATGATTCTACTGTAGAAGTAATACTTAATAAATCTAACTTAGACTCATCCAACAAATCAACTATTTTAAACCTTAAAAAAGGTATTCATGATTATGTTGTAGTTAACAAACAAGGGCAAGATAGTCTTAAAGTTACCATTGAATATTTAGCCACCGAAGACTATGAAAAACAAGGGAATAGTTTACAAGGCGGAATTACTATCTACAATAGTCCATTAACACAAAATAGCAAAGAAACAAATTTAGATAAATGGAGAGATGATGAAATTACCTCTACACCATTAGAAAGAAATTTGGTTAACGAACTTTTAAAAGATTCCATTAAAATTGATGATAAAGATAATACCGTTGAAAAAGTAAGAAAAATTGGAACTTATTTAAGCTTCCATTTACGTAATGCTGTGGGTTTACCTACAGATAGTTTGCTTAATTTATCTGTTTTCAATCAGTACAAATGTGGTATAAAAGGAGAAAAAATTTGGTGTGGTAATTATGCTCTAATTTTTATGCTATTTTGTAAACAGGCTGGTGTAAAAACTAGATACGTCGAAATTAATAAACTATATAGTGTTTTCCCTGGTAATCTTCATATTTTTAACGAATACTTTATTACAGAGCAAGGCAAATGGGCAGCAATAGATTTATTAAACAATACACTGTTTTATAAAAATAATTATGGCGATTTTTTAAATGCTGTACAAATTAAAAATGCTAATGCTGCCGATAGTAGTATAAAAGTATTTAAAGCAACTAGTGATACAAGTTTAGCAGAAGTAAATTTTTCATCGCTACCCAAATCTTTTTTTGATACCTACAATCCCACTAAAGAGTTGAAATTTTATCTTTCTTTAAATTATAATGAAAGTAATAATTTGTTTAAAAAATTTAAACGTTATTTTCAAAAAAAATATTATTACGAACTATATTCCGATTCAAGTATAATTGATAATAAAAATTTTTACATCAAACAGTTTTTACTCTTTATACAAGCTTTATGTATAGTAATTTTTTTTATTGGACTTTTAGCTAAACCAATTCTAAATAAAAAATGATAGAATTTAAAAATATAGAAAAATCGTTCGACGATAAAGTTGTACTTAACAACATAAGTCATATCATGGAAACAGGTAAGTGCAATTTAATTATTGGTACTAGCGGAAGTGGTAAAACAGTTTTGCAAAAATGCTTGGTTGGTTTATTAGAACCAAATAGTGGCGAAATTATTTATGATGGAGCAAGCTTTACCCATATGAGCGATGTTGAGCGGAAAATGCTTCGTCAACAAATAGGCATGTTGTTTCAGGGGGGTGCTTTGTTTGATAGTATGACGGTGGAGCAAAATGTATTATTTCCTATGGAAATGTTTTCTACAATTAACCATACCCAAAAACTAAAACGTGTAAACGAAGTATTAGACAGAGTAAATTTAGTTGGGGCTAATAAAAAATATCCTGCCGAAATAAGCGGGGGAATGAAAAAACGAGTAGGTATAGCAAGATCGATTGTGCTAAACCCAAAATTTTTATTTTGCGATGAACCAAATAGTGGGCTCGATCCTCAAACTAGTATGGTAATTGATAAACTCATTTTGGACATAACCAGAGAGTTTAATATGACTACTGTAATTAACACCCATGATATGAATAGCGTAATGGAAATTGGCGAAAATATCTTGTATTTGTACCAAGGCCAAAAGGAGTGGGCTGGTAATAAAAAAGAAATTATTTTCAGTAAAAACGAACGCTTAAACTCCTTCATATTTGCTAGCGAATTTTTGCAAGATGCTAAACATATGCGTATGCTTGAGGCAAAAGGTAAAATTAGTGAGGTTAGAGATATGGACGAACTCACGAAATAATAGTTTGAATTTCGTCACGGCTGACCGTGTATAAATTAAAACAAAACACAACTATCTCTGCTACCTTAAAAGCCTTATCAATAAACCAAATTTGAACGGAACGTCGCCAATCAAACCCCACAAAAGCTCAAAATTGGTCTCCGAATATTCGAAGCAAAATATCCTTTTACCAATACATCTGCTACCTTATCTTTGCAGGATTCCTAATACTTAATTCTTAATTAAATATGGCTGTTTTAGTAAATAAAAATTCCAAAATTATTGTACAAGGGTTTACGGGTACCGAGGGTACATTTCATGCAACTCAAATGATTGAATACGGTACACAAGTAGTGGGTGGGGTTACGCCAGGTAAAGGGGGTAACGCTCATTTAGATAAGCCAGTTTTTAATACGGTAGCCGATGCTGTTAAAAATACAGGGGCAAATGTGAGTATAATTTTTGTGCCACCAGCCTTTGCTGCCGACGCCATTATGGAAGCTGCTGATGCCGGTATTGCTTTAGTAGTATGTATTACAGAAGGTATTCCGGTGCAAGATATGGTTAAAGTAAAAAATTATTTGCTTACGAAAAATACTCGTTTAATTGGGCCAAATTGTCCTGGCGTAATTACTGCCGATGAATGTAAAGTTGGTATTATGCCAGGTTTTATTTTTAAAAAAGGCAGAATTGGTATTGTAAGTAAAAGCGGTACTCTTACTTACGAGGCTGCCGATCAGGTGGCTAAAGCTGGCTTAGGTATCAGCACAGCAATTGGTATTGGTGGCGATCCTATTATTGGTACAACTACCAAAGAAGCCGTTGAATTATTTATGAATGATGACGAAACAGATGCTATTGTAATGATTGGCGAAATTGGTGGCGGCATGGAAGCAGAAGCTGCACAGTATATAAAAAGTACAGGTAATAAAAAACCTGTAGTTGGTTTTATTGCAGGGCAAACAGCTCCTCCGGGCCGTAGAATGGGGCATGCTGGCGCAATTGTTGGAGGAGAAGATGATACCGCTGCTGCGAAAATGAAAATTATGTCTGCCTGTGGTATTCATGTGGCGGCTAGCCCTGCAGATATTGGTAAAACAATGGCAGAGGCATTAAAAAAATAAACATTTTTTTATACTATAAATAAAGCCATCTCTACTAAAAGAGATGGCTTTATATTTAAAAATAAAATCTAAATTAACCCATAGTCCTCTATTACCATTGTTATTATTATTCCAAGAGTTATCTCCATCACAATCGTCATTATGTTTGTGCTTTTTGTGCACTTTCCCTTTTTTCCCTTCACAGTTATGACCTTTATGTTTGTTGGTATTGGAATTGGGGTTGTTAGAACCATTCCAGCCATCGTTATTCGTATTGTTAGTGTTTCCGCTACCATTCCAGTCTCTATTATTATTGCCACTGTTACCCAAAGGCTGCTCATTAATGGGTACACTGCCAAACATATTTAACGAAATTATAGTTTCAGTATTTGCTTTTAAAAAAAGGCCATTATCATAAACTACCTTACGCTTGTTACCTCCAAAAATGGAATTAGTTTGTTTATATAATTGTATACGGTGGGTTGCACTATTTATGTCATTTATAAAATAACTCGATCCGTTTTTATATTTATTGCCAACGGTAAATCCATCAATTAATAAAATATAGTTTTGGTTATCTGTTGTGCTAACCCGCAATCTAATATTATTTTACGTAGCAAAAGCTTGTATCGAAAAAATTGCTACAAGTACTAGTAATGTTATCTTTTTCATGTTAAATCCTTTTTAGTGAATAGTTTTTTTGGTATATATTTCAATAGCTGTGCCACAAATCAATATTATTTTATAATAAAATGTTAAGATGAATTTTATGTATGAAAAATGTACGAGCCTTGCATCCTACTTTATTAATACTTAACTTGTAAAAAAAATATAACATGGTTTTACGTACGTTGAAATACATCCTTTGCACCATAGCTATTTTCTTTAACTTTTCAATTTTTAGTCAAATAAAAATGAACGATTACCCTGTACAATGGAAAAAAGTAGAGTCCTTCGAAAAAAAAGGCTTAACAAAATCTGCCCTTAAAGAAGTTTTAAGCATTTACAACCTAGCCATAAAAGAAAATAACGATGCACAGCAAATAAAAAGCTGCATGTATCAAATAAAGTATAGAAATATGGTAGAGGAAGATGCCAATGTTAATACTATTTTTTTTGTAGATACTTTAATTGCTAAAGCAAAAGCGCCAACTAAAAATATCTTGCAAAGTATGCAAGCCGAATTGTTTTGGCAATACCTCCAAAACAATCGGTGGCAAATAAAAAACCGAACAAAGCTTGCAGATGAAAAAAGTAAAGATATTACCACATGGAGCATTGATAAATTTTATGAAACTATTAGTAAGCTCTATAAAACTTCTTTAAAAAACGAATCTATTTTAAAAAAAACTTCCTTAGCTGGATTAGATGCAATACTTACAAAAGGAATTAACACAAGGCAACTCCGCCCTACACTGTACGATTTTTTAGCACACCGAGCATTAAGTTATTTTACTACTGGCGAAAGCGATTTAACCAAACCTGCTTATCAATTTACCATTAACGATACTAAAGCTTTTGCCACAGCAAATGAATTCGCAGCATATAAGTTTAAAACAAAAGATACAGTATCTCTTTATTACAATGCAATTTTATTATTCCAAAATTTATTAACGTTTCATAACAATGATGCAAAGGCAGATGCGTTGATGGATGTGGATTTACAACGCTTGATGTTTGTAAATAATTATGGTGTAATGGTGGGGAAAGAAAAATTATACGAAGCCGCTTTGCAACATATCGAAAATAAATATCCAACTAATGCAATTACTGCAAGAGCAATGTTTGCAAGGGCACAAATTTATTACAATAGAGGGCAGCAGTTTAAACTATTGGAGAATGCCGAAAACCAGTATGAAACAAAAAGGGCTAAAGAATTATTAGATACAACCATTTCAAAATTCCCAAAAAGCGAAGGAGCAATTAATGCACAAAATTTAGTACAATCAATTTTAACAGCTTCACTAAATTTAAGTACCGAAAAAGTAAATGTACTTAATCAACCCTTTAGGACATTAGTACAATATAAAAATGTAAAAACAATTTATTTACGGTTAATAAAAATTACTAGAGAGGAGTTAAAAAAAATAGATAGAAGAGAATATAAAAAATATTGGCAAGCTGTTGTTGATTTGCCCTCAACCAAAGCTTGGAGTGTTAACTTACCCGATCCTCAAGACTTTCAACAACATAGCACCGAAATTAAAGTAGATGCGTTAGCTAATGGAGTGTATATACTTTTAGCCAGTAAAGATGCCAGTTTTACGTTAGCTAAAAATATTATTGCAAAGCAACTTACTTATGTAAGTAACATAAGCTATATACGCAACAGTGTAAACGAATATTATGTAGTGCACCGAGATAATGGACAACCCTTAGCTAATGCACAAATACAGCTTTGGGAAAACCGCTACAACAGTAATAAAAATACGAACGAAGAAATCAAAGCAGAAAATTACACGGCAGATAAAAACGGAATGTTCACCATAAAAAACGGAAAAGAATACCGCAATTTTTTATTGCAAGTAAAAGCGGGCGCCGATGAATTATTTATGGATGATTATAATTATGGTTATGCAGCATACAACGATTATGAAATTCCTCAAAAAAATAAGTCCTTTATTTTTACAGATAGAAGTATTTATCGCCCTAACCAAACCGTTTATTTTAAAGGTATTGTTCTAAGTACTGATAAAAACGCCAACAAAAACACCGTAGCTGCTAATTTTAAAACTACCGTAATTGTAACAGATGCTAACGATCAAAAAATTACAGAATTAAAATTAATAACAAACGAATACGGTAGTTATACAGGTAGCTTTAAATTGCCCGAAGGGTTACTAACAGGTGAGTTTAGTATTGAAGACTCTGTAACAGAATCTTATCAAAATTTTAGTGTAGAGGAATATAAACGGCCTAAATTTTTTGTAGAAGTAGCCAAACCAAAAGGTACGTACCGCATAAACGACAGTATAAAAGTAACCGGTACTGCTAAAGGGTATGCGGGTAATTTAATAGATGGTGCTAGCTTAAAATATAGAGTAGTACGTAAAGTGCAATACCCAATTTGGTGGGAGTATGGCTGGTATAAGCTTGGCGGTTATGGCCAAAACAAACAAGTAGAAATTACTAATGGTATTGTTAAAACAGATGCCAAAGGCGAATTTAATGTAACCTTTAAAGCACAGCCAGATGAAAGTGTAGATAAAAAAAGTATGCCTACATTTTATTACGAAGTAAGTGCCGACGTTACTGATATTAATGGTGAAACCAGAAGTGGCGAAACTTCGGTAGCTGTTGCCTACCAAGCATTACAACTAAGTATTGATATTTATGAAAAAATACATGCTGATAGTTTAAAAAACTTAAAAGTTAGCAGCACTAATATCAACGGCATTTACGAAAAAGCCAATGTAAACATTACCATTACAAAATTAAAAAGCCCAAATAAACTATTTAGAGAGCGCTATTGGCAACAACCCGATCAATTTGTGCTAAGTAAAGATGAATACTATACGCTCTTCCCGTATGATTTATATAAAAACGAAACACAAAAAAGTAGTTGGGAGTTGGGAGAAAAAGTAATTGATATTACAGATTCAACATCAGAAAATTCAAAATTCAAAATTTTAAATTCGAAATTCGAAATCGGCTGGTATAAAATAGTCGCAACATCAAAAGATAAATATGGCGAAGACGTTAAAGCAGAAAAATATATAGAATTGACGACAGACAACGGACAACAGACCACATTAAACACAGCTATTAGTATAAATACAAAAAAATCTACCGTAGAACCTGGCGAAAAAATTGAATATACCATAGCCACAGGGTTTGATAAAATTTGGTTGATACATACCTTAAGTAAAATGGATAAATCAAATCCTACGACTTACCTAACCATTACAAAAAATCAATCAGCGGCATCAGCGTTATCAGCGGGAGAGGCCGACCGTGGCGGCATTGCACTAAACTATGCTTTTGTACAACACAACCGAGTGTATATCGGCAACGAAAACTTTAGCATACCATGGAATAATAAAGATGTACAAATTACGTACAATACTTTTAGAGATAAACTATTACCCGGTGCTAACGAAAAATGGAGTGTAAAAATTAGTGGCAACAAAGGCGAAAAAGTAGCAGCCGAAATGTTGGTAAGTATGTACGATGCATCGCTTGATCAATTTAAACCACATAATTGGAACGCCTTTAATATTTGGCCAGGACTGATCAATAACGTGGCTTGGTCAGAGAATGGTTTTGCACAAGTAAATTCGGAAGAGTATAATCAATTGGAAAGGCAGTATTTTTCATTAGACCAAAAAAGTTATGATGGATTATTGGGAACGTATAATTGGAGAGGTGATAATATACATTTTAATATGAGAACAAAAGGAGTTTTTAAAAGTACAATGCCTGCACCGGCAACGGCTTATAAAATGGAAACACTTAATAGTAATGGTGTAATAGGTGATTATGTATCAGTTCCAATACTGGATTCATTAGGTGTTCAAGTTGGTGCAGGTAACGTAATTAAGGGTAATGAAAATTCTAAAATAAAAAAACCTGAAGAAAATTCTAATCAATCTCAAATACGCAAAAACTTCAACGAAACTGCCTTCTTCTTTCCACAATTAAAAACAGATGCCGAAGGCAATGTAGAGTTTAGCTTTACCATTCCAGAGGCATTAACCCAATGGAAATTATTAACCTTTGCACATACTAAAGATGCAGCAAGTGGCTATACGGAAAAAACAGTGCTTACACAAAAGCCATTGATGGTGCAGCCCAATGCTCCTCGTTTTATACGTGAAGGCGATAAAATGGAGTTTAGTGCCAAAGTGGTAAATCTAACCGATAAAGAAGTAACAGGTACGGCTGTACTAGAATTAATTGACGCTGCCACCAATGCGCCAATTGATGGTTGGTTTAAAAATATTTTTCCTACACAATTTTTTACGGTAGCTGCTGGGCAAAGTAGTGCTCTTAAATTTCCTATGGAAGTGCCGTTTAATTTTAACAGTGCAATGAGCTACAGAATTGTAGCAAAAACTTCGGAGGCTTCTGACGGAGAAGAAATGGCCATTCCTGTTTTAACCAATAGAATGTTGGTTACAGAAAGTATGCCTTTAAATGTTAGAGGTACAAATACAAAAATATTCAAGTTCGAAAAATTATTGAATAGTGGTAGTAGTACCACATTAAGCAATCATGCGTTAACGGTTGAGTACACTAGCAATCCTGCTTGGTATGCGGTGCAAGCCTTGCCCTATTTAATGGAGTATCCTTACGAGTGTGCAGAGCAAACATTTAATCGCTATTACGCAAATACATTGGCAAGTTTTGTTTCTAACTCTAACCCAAAAATAAAAGCAGTATTTGAAAAATGGAAAAACGTAGATACTGCAGCATTGATGAGTAATCTTCAAAAAAATGAAGAATTAAAATCTGCTTTACTACAAGAAACCCCTTGGGTGTTAGAAGCTCAAAACGAAGCTCTACAAAAAAAGAACATTGCCTTGCTATTTGATATGGTAAAGATGAGTGCTGAGCAAGAAAAAGCGTTTAACAAACTAAAAGAAATACAGTTAGATAATGGCGGCTTTTCTTGGTTTAAAGGTGGTAGAGATGATAGATATATGACACAATACATTATAACAGGTGTAGGTCATCTTCGTAAACTAGGCGCCCTTAACAGTAGCAATTACGAAAACGTAAAAGCTATTGTTGATAAAGCTGTACCTTATTTAGATAAAAAAATTAAGGAAGATTATGATGATTTAATAAAGTTCAAAGTAAAGTTATCTAATAATAATACCAGCTTTCAGCAAATACAATATTTATACATGCGTAGCTTTTTTAGCGAAATAAAAACAGCGGCATCTTCACAAAAAGCAGTTGATTATTATAAAGGACAAATAAAAAAATACTGGCTACAAAACAGTAAGTATATGCAAGGCATGATTGCTTTAGCATTGCACCGAGGTAAAGATGCTGCCACACCAAAAGCTATAATAAAATCTTTAAAAGAAAATGCTATTTACAAAGAAGAAATGGGCATGTATTGGAAAGATTGGGCAAATGGCGGTGGTTACTACTGGCATCAAGCACCTATAGAAAGCCAAGCAATGATGATAGAAGCCTTTACTGATATTGATGGTAATGTACCAACTATTGATGATTTAAAAACTTGGCTATTAAAGCAAAAACAAACTCAAAATTGGAGGACCACCAAAGCCACAGCCGAAGCTTGCTATGCGTTATTATTAGGTGGTAGTAATTGGTTGGCTGAAGAAAAAGAAGTGAGTATTAATTTAGGGAATAGCATTTTAATTAGCAGTAAAGACGATGCTACACAAGCTGGTACTGGCTATTTTAAAAAGAGGCTTGATGGTGAAAAAGTAAAAGCAGAAATGGGAAATATAACTGTTAATCTAAACTCCTCAACTTCTAAACCTCTAAACCAAACTTCCACAAGTTGGGGCAGTGTTTACTGGCAATACTTTGAAGACCTTGACAAAATTACTTCAGCCGAAACGCCTCTAAAATTAAAAAAACAATTGTTTAAAGAAGTGAATACCGATAAGGGTCCAAGCTTAGTGGCTATTAATGATGGCGATGAATTAAAAGTAGGTGATAAAGTAAAAGTGCGTATTGAACTTAAAGTTGATAGAGATATGGAATACGTTCACATGAAAGATATGAGAGCCGCTTGTATGGAACCAACTAATGTTATTAGCGAATACAAATGGCAGGGCGGTTTGGGTTATTACGAAAGCGCTAAAGACGCTAGTACAAACTTTTTCTTTAGTTGGCTTAGCCGTGGTAGTTATGTTTTTGAATATCCCATGTTTGTAACACACCAAGGTAATTTTAGCAATGGCATTACAACAATACAGTGCATGTATGCACCAGAGTTTACTAGCCATAGCGAGGGTATAAGGGTTAATGTGGAGTAGAAACCCCTAAATTCCTTTCCCGAAAAACGGGATGTTCCAAAAGGGGACTTTAAGTACATCAAGGTTGCTATCTTTATAAAAAGTTAGCAACCTTTTTTATTTTTATAAAGCACAAACTTGTTAGCGTTCATTGGTAAAAACCCGACAGTAACAAAAAACAAATAAAAACTGAAAAATAAAAACGAGCATTAACAATTAAAACAAAAACAACATGAAAAAAAACAATTTAATTTTAACGATTGTATTGCTCACTGTAATACTGTTCTCGACTTCAGGGTATGCCCAAACCGTAACTATCGGCACCCAAGTTTGGACAAGCAAAAACCTGGATGTAGCAACCTACCGCAATGGCGATGTAATACCACAAGTGCAAGACCGAGCAGCTTGGGCAGATTTAACTACCGGTGCTTGGTGTTATTATAATAACGATTCATCCAATGGCACAAAATACGGTAAGCTTTATAACTGGTATGCGGTACACGACCCTCGCGGCTTAGCTCCAAAGGGTTACCACATACCCACAGATGAAGAGTGGAAGAAACTAATCGATTACTTAGGCGGAGAAAGTGAAGCCGGCACAAAAATGAAAAGTACCAGTGGATGGAGGAATGACGGTAATGGCACCAACAGTAGCGGTTTTTCAGGTCTTCCGGGCGTTTACCGTTACTACCCTGCTTCATTCTCGAGGGAACCAATTGGCTCCCTCGTTAACTGGTGGAGTTCTAGGGAGTTCGGTATGGCAGATGCCTGGTACCGCGGCCTGCGTTACAGCGATGGCGGTGTACGCAGTGGCTACAGCAGTAAGACTTATGGGTATTGTGTGCGTTGCCTCAGGGATTAATTTATTTGATTTATTTGATTATTTGATAGTTGACCATTATAATCTGATTAATCTGTGGCAAATCAACACACACAAATACTTATAATTGGGCAAGGCTTAAGCGGCAGTTGGCTTAGTTATTATTTACAACAATTAAATATTGATTGTATTGTACTAGATGAATATAAAACCAACACGGCATCCAAAGTTGCATCTGGCATTATTAATCTGGTTACGGGGATGCGTTACGTAAAAACTTGGATGGTAGATGAGGCTATGCCTGCTGCAATTAAAGCCTACCAAGAGTTTGATTGTATTGAGCAAAAAAATATATTGGAAATTTTCCAAAATTCCTCTGCCGAAGCTGCATTTAAAAAAAGAATAAATGAACAATACAATTATGTAAAAATGCACTCAAACAATTGGAATTATGTGTTCAATTATAACTCATCTGTTGGCGAAATAAATCCTTGTTATTTGGTAGATGTAAATACTTTTTTACAACAACAAAAAATAAAAACAATTAGTGTTGAAGAAAAATTTGATGAAACTTTTTTGAAAGTAGAAAACGATAAAATTTTTTATAAAGATATAATTGCAGATAAAATTATTTTTTGTGATGGCATTTCATCTAGCCAAAATAAATATTTTAAACATTTGCCTTTTGCTGCTGTAAAAGGCGAAGCATTAATTATTGAATGTAAAAATTTTAATAGGAATTACATCTTTAATAATAAATACAGTATTGTTCCCTGGAAAGATGATTTGTTTTGGGTAGGTGCCTCTTTTGAAAGAGACTTCATAGATGAACACCCCACAACTAAATTTAGAATTGAAACGACCAATTGGTTGAACAATTTTTTAAAATTACCCTACAAAATTATTGACCACATTAGTAACATACGCCCTGCTAATATTAGCCGAAAACCCTTTTTCAGCTTTAATCTTACGTATAAAAATATCGGCATACTAAATGGCATGGGGAGTAAGGGAGTGCTTTATACACCTTACTTAGCTAAACAACTTGCTACTGAAATTACGCAAGAAGCATAACCGCTAAGACACAAAGTGGCAAAGAAATTTTATATTTGATATTCAAAATAACTACAATGAGTAATTCACCTACTAATTATAATATTCCTATTCGCTATAGAAAAATGGAAAACACCCATATTGTATTTTGGATTTTTAAAGATATTAGTTGGTGCATGGGTACACAGTTTGCATTTTTTAAGTATTTAGGCGTAGCAATGATTATACCTACATTAATTATTGCTTTTATAATTATGTTACGAACAAAAAATATAGTTAGTGAGTTTTGCCACAACCTTGCTATTGCAGTATGGATTATGGCTAACAGCTATTGGATGATTAGTGAATTTTTTCAATTTGATGCAAAAGTAATTTACGACCAAATTACATGTAAACATTTAGCTATGATACCTTTTAGTATTGGCGTAATAGTTTTGATGTATTATTATTTATGGTACAAACCAACGCATAAAACTACCGAGGAAACTATGTAACAAAAAAAGACAGGTATACATAACTGTCTTTTTTTATTTACTTTTTTAAATCTTAATCTAATATGTAAGCTAACCTCACCGTTATTCTTGCAGTTTTATCTTTGCTATATGTATCGTTGGTGCCACCATAACTATCTTCCTCTACACTCCCTTTTCCAGTAATTTGAAAAACGCCCATACTAGCATCTTTTAATTTACCCATATCGCCTTTACCTGTTTTTACAATTTTTTGTGCTCTTTCTTTTGCATCTTGTGTAGCTTTTTCTATTAAGTCGTGTTTTAAACTTGGCAAATCGCTAAAGGTATATTGTACTTGGTTTGGGTTAAATTGAATATCAGAATTAATTAACTCTGCAGTTTGATCAATTACAGTTTCAATTTTTTTCATTAACTCCGGATTTTTTTTGCTACTAAACGAAATAGTTTGCGTAGCCGTATACCCATCAAAAATACTTTCGCTTTTTGTGCTGTTATTTTCTCCTTCAATTGTTACGGTTCTGTAACTCTTATCAAAATTTACACCACTAAAAATAATTTCAGTTTCTTTAAAACCTTTACTTAAAAAAAATTGCTTCACTTTAGCTTTATCAGCAGTAATTAAATTGTAGGCATCTTTTGCATCCATAGCCTTGGCTGCAAAATTTCCACTCCAATAAATTTCATCACTTACAAAGTCTTTGGTCCCCAAGCCAATAACCGAAATAGTATCTTGCTTAGCATTCCGGTTTTTATAAGCATTGCCTAAAATTAATGCAGTAATAATAATAGCTAAACCGATTATTATCGGTTTGAGAAGGGAGTCTGATTTCATAATGTTTTTTTGTTTTAAATTTTACATAAATGTAATATGAAAATGCAATTAGTTGCTACATAATAATTTGTTAAAGTATACAGTTGTCAGGCCATTACGAAAAGGCTTTACTTAATAATGATTTTTATAAATTGTACAATTTCTAATTTTTAAAAGACTTTAAAGGGCCAGACACCTATTTAGCAACTTGGCAGCCCTAAAGCAAATACTTATCTTTACAATCTGAAATTGGATAACCCAACTCATAGTTTATCATTCTTAACTCATAACTATATATGTATCGTACACATACTTGTGGCCAATTAACATTGACTGATGTAAACACCACGGTAACACTAGCCGGTTGGGTACAAACTGTTCGTAAATTTGGCAGCATAACTTTTATAGATTTAAGAGATAGATATGGTATTACACAATTGCTTTTTTCCGAGGCTTTAAATGCCGAGTTAGACGCTAATCCGTTGGGAAGAGAATTTGTATTGCAAGTTAAGGGTACGGTAAACGAACGTAGTAATAAAAATGCAAACATACCAACTGGCGAAATTGAATTATTGGTTTCTTCATTTACTATTTTAAATAAAAGCGCCGTACCTCCTTTTACCATTCAAGATGATACCGATGGGGGCGATGATATACGAATGAAATATCGCTATTTAGATTTACGGCGACATGCGGTAAAGAAAAATTTAGAATTGCGTTATGCCGTTGGGCGTAGCACCAGAAATTATTTGCATGAAAATAATTTTATGGACATTGAAACGCCTTTTTTAATTAAAAGTACACCAGAGGGAGCAAGAGATTTTGTGGTCCCAAGCCGTATGAATACTGGACAATTCTATGCTTTACCCCAAAGCCCACAAACTTTTAAGCAATTGCTTATGGTAAGTGGCTACGATAGATACTATCAAATTGTAAAATGCTTTAGAGATGAAGATTTAAGAGCAGATAGGCAACCAGAGTTTACACAAATAGATTGTGAAATGTGTTTTGTTGAGCAAGAAGATATTTTGCAAATGTTTGAAGGATTGGTAAAACGAATTTTTAAAGATGTAAAAAATATAGAGTACACAGCTATTGTAGAAAGAATGACTTGGGAAGAAGCCATGTGGAATTACGGAAATGATAAACCAGATATTCGGTTTGATTTAAAAATAGTTAACATAAAGTTTCCTCCACATATGTTTACTACAAAGCAAAGCCAACCTGCATTAATTAATGATGCTGGCTTTGGTGTTTTTGATGATGCCGAAACTGTAGTTGCTATTGCAATACCTAGCTGTAGCGAATACACTCGTAAACAAACCGATGAACTAGTGGAATGGGTTAAGCGACCGCAAATTGGTATGAAAGGGTTGGTGTTTATTAAATGTAATGCAGATGGAACTTTTAAGAGTAGCGTTGATAAATTTTATAACGAAGAAAAATTGAAAGCAATTGCCAAGGCTGCAAATGCAAAGCCTGGCGATTTAATTTTGATTCTAGCAGGTGCAGAGGAAAGAACCAGAAAAGCAATTAGTGATTTGCGTATGTACATGGCCGATAAATTGGGCTTGCGTAAAAAAGATGAGTTTAAATTATTATGGGTGTTAGATTTTCCATTATTTGAATTTGCATTGGAAGATCAAGATGGGGGAGGTGCTGGTCGCTGGGTGGCAAGGCACCATCCGTTTACAAGCCCTAAACCTAGCGATTTAGATATAATGATTAATAACTCTCCAAAAGTTGAAAATTTAGATAAATATTTAGAACACCCTTATGCCAATATAAAAGCAAATGCTTATGATATGGTTTTAAATGGTAACGAAATTGGTGGTGGTAGTATTCGTATTTTTCAACGAGAGTTGCAAGAAAAAATGTTTGCAGCCCTAGGTATGAATGCTGAAGAGCAACAACACAAATTTGGTTTTTTATTAGGCGCTTTTGAATATGGTGCTCCGCCACATGGGGGTATTGCATTTGGGTTTGATAGATTGTGTAGCATACTAGGTGGTAGCGAAAGTATCCGTGACTTTATTGCTTTTCCTAAAAATAATAGTGGTAGAGATGTTATGATTGATGCACCCTCAACTATTGATGCTAAACAGTTTGACGAGTTAGGGATAAAGTTGAATTTGAAGGTTTAACAACACAATTGGGGCAAAATATAAAAGATAACATCTCTGGGGGCTTTAAAAAGTGTGGATAGTAATAATGGATTTACCTTTTTCATTTCTTTCCACATTTTTCCTTATCTTTTCACCACAAAATAAGCGTATGAAATTGTATAAATTATTATTTGCGTTTTACATTACACTTACATTATTTTCTTGCAAGAAAAATGAAGATGCTTCTGAGAACGGAATTAGTGTTGCACCTAAAACAATACTTAATGTGCCTTATGGGGATAATGCCATGCAAAAAATGGATATTTATTTACCTGCTGGTAGAAGAGATGACAGTACCAAAGTAATGATATTGATACATGGTGGTGCTTGGGCAAGTGGCGATAAAGTTGATTTTAATAGTTATATAGATACCCTAAAAAGACTTTTACCCGATTATGCTTTTTTCAATATTAATTATCGTTTATCGGCTGGGGATACTATAAACAAATTTCCTACTCAAGAAACAGATGTACGTTTTGCTGTAAACCATATTTTAGGAAAAGCAAGCGAATACCAAGTAAGTAAAAAAATTGTTTTACTAGGTGCAAGTGCCGGTGGGCATTTGGCTATGTTGCAAGGGTATAAAGACACAACCTCTGTTCGAGTAAAAGCAATCGTTTCTTTATTTGGCCCATCCGATTTAGTAGATATGTATAACAACCCCGTTGGTGGTAACATAGCGTTAAGGATTTTATTAGGTGCTACAATTGGCAAAACTCCGGTTCAAGATCTGCAACTTTATATAAATAGTAGCCCAGTAACGTTTATTAAAGCTACATCGGCTCCAACTATTTTATTACATGGTGGTCTAGATCCATTAGTATCTCCAACACAATCAACCAAAGTAAGAGATTTATTAACAACTGCAGGCGTAATTAATCAATATGTACTTTACCCAACTAGTGGCCATGGCGATTGGAGCATAGCTACATTCAACGATGCGTTTGGTAAAATTCAAACTTTTTTAAGGGCAAATGTTAGGTAAAATAGGTAGATAGTAAAATATTCAAGGCTAGCCTATTTAGGAAAAAAATATTTTTAGTAAAGCACCTTTATTGGTGCTTTTTTTATTTTACTTTGTGCAATGAAAAAGAGTGTACTTTTTTTATTTTTTATTTTATGTTACGGACAGTTATTTTCTCAAGTAGATTCCTTCGCTTATTATAAAAATGGAACACAAGAAGCAAGAACAAAATTTTATACTACTATTGTAAAAAAATCAATCCAAAAAAATTTAGCCTTACCCTTAACGATTGAAACAGAGGAAAATTGGGAAACTGCTTTTTATGCTATTCAGTTAGTAAACTATAACCCAAGGTTGGTTATAGACCAAATTAACACTGCTGCAAAGCAATTAAATAAGCAAACTGTAAATTTTCAATATGCTTTTTGGACGTTAAGCTACAAACGCTTTCCGCTTACCTACTTTACACAAGCAAAAAAAACTATTGATACAACTGCCAATTACAAATTAATGGCTTTAGCTGCAGAATATATTTTGGCCAATGAAACTAAACTAAACTATGCAAAAAATATTTTTACTAAAGTTGAAAGCTTAGTTAAAAAAGATACGCTATTAAAATTAAATCCATTTTTAATAAGCTTAGCTTCTAATGCCCATTTTGCGTTGGACTTTGCAAAGGAAATCCCACAGCAACGAGCATTAAATTTATTAAAATATATTCCCGATTTTTTAAACCCTTCCTATTTGCCCGGCAATGTTATTGTATTTAGCTTTCAAAGAAAAAATCGTAATTATTCTGGCATATCCCTTGTTCGTAAACATGATGGTAGTTTTGTATTAAATGAAGATGGCATCTATTTTAATGTGCCACAATTAACACGGAGTATAAATAATTTACCTACTTATTTAACAAGTGGCAACACACCACAAGGCGTTTTTAGAATGAGTGGTTTTGGCAAAAGTAAAATTGAAGCCATTGGAGCTACCGAAAATCTACAACTAACCTTACCAGTAGAAACTACCAAGCAACATTTTTTTAGAGATTCATCCAGTACAAATAATGAATGGAAAGTTGACGATTATAAAAAAATATTACCAAAAAACTGGCAAAAAAATTTACCACTTTTCCAAGCCTATTTTGCAGGACTTGCTGGCCGTAACGAAATAATTGCACATGGTACAACCGTTAATCCAGAATTTTACAAAGGTGAAACCTATTACCCCTTAACCCCTACGGAGGGTTGTTTGTGTACAAAAGAGCTGTGGAGTACTGTAGATGGTAAGCGATTAGAAAGTGATCAACAAAAATTAATTAATGCCGTAAAAAAAGCTGGTGGACCACAGGGATATTTAATCGTAATAGAATTAGAAGATGTGCAAAGACCTGTTACGCTCAAAGATGTATTACCTTACCTAAAGCAAGTAAAATAAAGATGAATATAAATTGGATAATAAAAGATTTTGACGAATTAACAGCTTATGAATTATATGCTATCATACAATTACGCAACGAAGTTTTTGTAGTAGAGCAAAATTGTGTGTATCAAGATGCTGACGATAGAGACCAACAATCGGCACATTTTTGTGGGTGGATAAATAAAACATTAGTTGCCTATACTCGTATTTTACCCCTTGGTTTAGCCTATGAAAAATATGCAAGTATTGGTAGGGTAGTAAGCTCTCCAAAATATAGAGGAACAGGTATTGGAAAACAACTAGTAAAAAACTCAATTGAGCAAACTTTTAATCTATATCCAGTTAACGAAATAAAAATTGGTGCACAACTCTATCTTAAAAAATTTTACGAATCATTTGGTTTTAAGCAAGATGGGGATGATTATTTAGAGGACGATATTCCCCATATTCCTATGGTATTAAAAAAATAGGGGATCAAATACAATAATGTGTTTCACAATTCGTTTTAGTTTATAGTTATCGGTGTGCAAGCATCTTCAAATGCAAATATCTAATTTATTTTAGAAAGACTAAACCCTAATTTTCTTGCTATTCTTTACTATTTATTTATGAGTCGATTAAAATCTAAATCCATGTACACGAGGCATGGATTTTTTTGTATACTGCATAAAAAAAGCATTCTAAATTTTAGAACGCTTTAATAAAAAGGGATTAAATAAGTTTACTCCTCAGTTTTCTCTTCAATTTTTTCAATATCTATCTCTAAATTTATTTCTTCAGTTTCAATAACTTCAACCATTTCAATGTTTTCGGCCTCAACCATCATTTCTTCTTGGGCTTGTTGTACGTTAGTTGCTAGTATTAATTCTTCCATTAAAACCTCATTTATTTTAGGTAAATCATCAGCACTATTAATACCAAAATAATCCATAAACGATTTTGAGGTTTGATAAATTAAGGGTTGTCCAACTGATTCCTCTCTACGGCCAGCAATAATAACTAAATCTTTCTCTAATAGTTTTTGTACAGCATAGTCGCAATTAACACCACGTATTGCTTCCATTTCGCTTTTTGTAACAGGTTGTTTGTAGGCAATAATAGCTAATGTTTCTAAAGCTGCGGTAGATAAGCGTTTTAAAAATTTATCGCCATTTAATTGTGCTACTGTTTTATGAAATGTAGGCTTGGTTAAAAACTGCCATCCACCGCCAATGGCTTTTAATTCAAAGGCATAAAACTCACTATCGTATTTTTCTTTTATTCCTTCTATTGCTGTATTAACTTGTTCAAACGTAGCTATGTCTTCTATAAAACCCAATGCATTATTTATATGCTCCACAATTTCTGCCGCAGGCAAGGGTTTGTCGCTGGCAAATATTAAAGCTTCTATATGTGGTATAATTAAAGAAAGTTCCATACCCCAACCCCTAAAGGGGCTTAATTTTGGTTTATTAAAAAAATATTTTTGTCTTATTTTTCTCTATTCCCCTTTAGGGGGCTAGGGAGTTTTTATCCATTTAATGCTGCCGCACCACTTACAATTTCCGATAACTCAGTAGTAATAGCAGCTTGCCTTGCTCTGTTGTAACTAATTTTTAACGACTTTAATAATTCATTCGCATTGTCACTTGCTTTATCCATTGCCGTCATTCTTGCTCCATGCTCACTTGCATTTCCATCTAAGGTACCTTTAAATAATTGTGTATTTAAAATTTTGGGTATTAACTCTGCAATTAAAACTTCCTTGCTAGGTTCGTAAATAAAATCTGCATTTTTTTGGCCAGGAACTTTTGCAACTTTACGCACAGGTAAAAATTGCTCGGCAGAATAAACTTGTGTAGCAGCATTTTTAAATTCACTGTATACTAATTCTACTGCATCTAACTCTTTATTTGCAAAAGCATCCATAGCATATTTTGCTGCAGCTTGTACCTTATCAAAACTTAAACCTGTAAAAATATTCCAAAATTTATCCACTACAGTAAAACCGTTTTTACTAAAATGCTCATACCCTTTTTTACCAATAGGTAAAAATTGCACATTTCCTTTTGCTAACTGATTAGGATATTTGTCTTTTGCAACTTGCTTTGCTAATTTTATTAAGTTGCTATTGTAACCACCACACAAACCTCTATCGCTTGTTACAATAATTATCATTGCTTTTTCCACCGTTCTTTCTGCTGCTAAATCCATGTTTACTTCCCCCTCGCTATTGCTTACAATGTTGCTAAGAACTTCTTGAAGTTTTTGAGCATATGGCCTCATTTGTGTAATAGCATCTTGCGCTCTTCGTAACTTGGCCGCACTTACCATTTTCATTGCTTTGGTAATTTGCTGGGTACTTTGCACCGATTTTATCCTATTTCTTACTTCTTTTAATGCACCACTCATAAAATTTATTTATTATATTATAGGCTTATTTAGGTTTGTAAAGGTAATAAAAAAGGGTGTAAAAATGCCCTATTAAAATTGAACAATGTAAAGTGCTATAAATTATTGTACTTTAATTTCTTGAGTTCTCATACCACCCATGCCTCTCATGCCGGTATTTTGGGGTTGTTTACCTACAAATTTTTGTAAACGGTAAGTAAAGGTTAACATAAAATATCGGGTAAGTCGGTTGGTTCTAGTATCTAAAATTGAGTTACCAGTTACGGTGCGGTTAATATTAGTATTTTGGTTAAATAAATCAAAAGCGGCTAGTTTAAAAATGCCATTTTTC
>Ga0209596_1000242_pt1 | contig 50720 bp, 64 predicted proteins | sample M_130807_MF_Meta_FD_187314 | JGI IMG/M metagenome (GOLD analysis project Ga0209596, IMG submission 187314) | Freshwater microbial communities from Lake Montjoie, Canada to study carbon cycling - M_130807_MF_MetaG (SPAdes) (version 2) | ecosystem: Environmental > Aquatic > Freshwater > Lake...
GACCTACAGGAGAAAGAGGTGATACAGGTGCAGGAGCATTCACAGGACCTACAGGACTTAGAGGATTTACAGGACCTACAGGAGAAAGAGGTGATACAGGTGCAGGAGCATTCACAGGACCTACAGGTGCAGGAGCATTCACAGGACCTACAGGATCTACAGGAGAAAAAGGTCATACAGGACCTACAGGAGAAAGAGGTGATACAGGTGCAGGAGCATTCACAGGACCTACAGGACTTAGAGGATTTACAGGACCTACAGGAGAAAGAGGTGATACAGGTGCAGGAGCATTCACAGGACCTACAGGACCTACAGGAGAAAAAGGTATATCATATATTTTTATGGGAATTACTGGAGGGTCAAGTTCTACTAGTATAACAGTAAGTGGTGCATCTCCTTCAAAGAAATATTTATTTGAAAGTTATATTATTGGTGGTGGTGGTGGTGGAGGAGGAGTACTAGGTAATGGAAGTACCGGAACACAAACTAGTTTAACAATAAAATATGATCCGACTAATAATATTTCAGGAGCACCTATAGTTGCAAATGGTGGAGGTGGCGGAACATCTGGTGGAACTGGTGGAGGTATTGATTCTAATAGTATTTTTATGATCAAAAATAGTAATGTAGGTAGAGGAGGACATTCAAATGATTATAATCCAGCCGGTGGATATTTTGGCGGAATGGGTGGTTTTGGTGGTTATAGAGGTATTGATAGAATAGAAGGTCTTGGTGGTGGAACTGGTGGTGGTGGCGGTGGTGGTGGACAAGTTGTATCACTTGTAATTCCACAGTGGATGGGAAGTGAAACATTTGATTATACTATTGGAGGCGGTGGAGAAGGTGGAACAGGTGCTAATCCAAGTGGTTTAGGAAAGCAAGGTAATACGGGAGGAATATTTATTCAATTAATTGAATTACCTAGCAGTAGTGGTGGTCAATAATAAATTAAACGGAAAATTCAGGTGAATAAATTCCAGGTAAACTTTGTCTTGTTCTTCCATAAGCAAAAACAAATGCAAAAACTCTTTTAGTAGTTCCAGTTACAGGTGTATAAGTATATGATAAAATATTATTATCTAAGAATCCTGATTGATGTGTAGAAATGATTTGTCCTCCAGTCATAGGACAAGTACCAGTCATTAAAGGACATTCAACTAAAAATACTTGATATTTAGAAACTCGTAAAACAGGAAACCAAGCAAGAGTAATTGAAATTAAAGTTCCACCAGTTCCACCAGAACCACGAGAAGGTGATTGAGCTGATACTGAATAATTAATTTGAGGTGTTGCTGGAATAACATCATCACAATTACAGAATTCAAATCCTGAATTGAATGAATACATATAATTAAAACTTTGAGGTAAATAATAAGGAAGTTTAAGTTTATTTTTTTCTAGATAAATAAGATTATCCTTTTTCTGTTTAGTAATATCAGATGAATCTCTTGTAGTATAAGGCTCACTTTGAGAACTCATTTTATACTTATAATAAGTAAAGATGTTTAAGGGAAAACAATTAATATTATTTTTACTATTTTGTTTGATAGCGTTTGCAATATCAAACAAACATATTATAATAAAAGAATATCTTGCTAATCCACCACCAACACTAAGTAGTTTAGAAAGTGATGTTGAAACAATGAAAACACAAGTTGATAGTTTAAGAAAAGAAGTTGCTGATATGAAAAGTCAAGCACAAGCAGGGGCATCACAAGCTAGTATGGCAAAAGCGTCTATATCAGCTATGAAGAATTCTTAGACCACCAACTAATATCAAAATAAGGAGGCATAGGACCAATACCTTTTTCTGAAGGATCAGGAGAAGGTGTTTTTGTCATTGCTGATTTAATATCAGAGGCACTCAAAACACGAGGATAATATTCTATAGAAGCAACTTTACCATCAAATCCACCACCAATGCCAGTATGAACTGTATCATCATTTTGACGAGGAACTTGAACTAATGTACGATAAGTATGAATTAATCCATTAATGTAAACTTCTACATTGTCTTGATCAATTACAATACCTACATGTAACCATTTCTTTGCAGGAATATTAGAAATAGGAATAATTTCAGTAGCGCCAAAAGTATCAATTTTTATAAGAAGAGAATTAGTATTACCATCAATTAATAAAGCAGGACACATAGAAGATAAATCAGTAGGTCCTTTAGTAAATATAACTCTTTGTTCGCCATATCTATAAGCAAAATCATCTATTTTTACCCAACAAGTAAAAGATAAAGATAATCCTTCTTTTTGATTAAAAGATTTAGGAAGAGAAGTTTTACTTGTAAATGTCCTTCGCCCATCTTCAATATGAGGTTGAATATTTACAGAATTCATAGGTAAATTTTTAGCAATAAAATAAACAATAACTAGAACAACTATAACTACAATAACGATACCAGGTATACTTGAACCAGAAGATTGTTCCATTATTATTAACTAAATAAATTAGAAATTGAAAAATTATATAATTAAAAAGCGTATTCTTGAACTTCTTTACCTAAAGCATCATAAACACCAAATTTAACTGAATATCCTGTAGAAGAAGAAGTATTTTCTGTTCCAGAATCATTTCTACATGAAGTTCCTCTATTATAAAAATTCATTGCGTCACCAGGAGTTATCATTCTAGAAAGGTGGTAGAAATTACATATTTTTCCTGAAAAACCGCCATCAGAAGTTAAATTAATATCACCTGTAGCAGGTTTAGGAACACCTGTTAAAAAGCAAGACTTAACTAGATTACCATTAATATAAACATCTAAATTACGACCAAAAACGCTTACTGAAACTGAAAACCAAGATTGAAGAGGAATATCTGGAACTTCGCATATAAAAACATCATCGGTAGATCCTGAATGTCCTACAGGTGCAGGTTCAGTTTTAGATGATCCACCTTCACTTGTAGGGAATACTGAAACACTAATTCTCATTGAATTATCTGTAGGATGTAATGAAATGTGTGGATTATGAATAGAAGAATTTGTAGGATCAGGACGTTTTACAATACTTTTTTCTTTACCATAACCATAATTCCAATCTTTTACGAACATCCACCATTGCATAGAATAAGCTCCATCTTTTTGTGATGATAAAGGAGCCTTACTTCCTTCTATAGATGAACTTGATTCTGCGCTTCTACCGCTGGGTAAAAAATCACCTGATGACGATGTATCCATAAAATAACTCATCAAAGATGAAATTATAGTAGGAGGTGGAGCAGGAGGTTGACTTCCTACTGGACCTCTTACTCCTGTAGAGGATGAACTATTATTAGTGGAACTAAACTTTTTATCAAAAAAGATATTGGGCCATGAATCTGGTGCAAATGTATCATACATAACAATACCTAAAGCTATGAAGAATAAAATGAGTAATATAATGACAATCGGAAAATAAAATCCACTTGTTTTAGCAGTTGCTTGTTGTATAGCACCAGTAATAGCAGCATTCGCATTTGTTTGAGCGGTAGCAAATTGCTGTGAAACATTAGCACCTGTTAAAGTGGCACCACTAAAATCAGGAGCAATTCTTACAGATGGAGCTACAGGTCTAGAACCAAATATTCCCATTTGTTAAAAAGCAGGAAGTTAAAAACGGACAACTTTAACAGAATGATGACGAGTAAAATAATGTATTGTAATAACTGTGGTGAAAGTGGGCATATATTTAGAGTATGTAAAGAACCTATTATATCTTATGGTCTTCTTCTATTGCGAGGACAATTTGAACCTTTGAATTTGCCTGCTGATCCAAATAAATTAAGTGTGGTAATGGTTAAGCGTAAAGATAGTATGACTTATATGGAATTTATTAGAGGAAAATATGAACCTTTGAATTTGCCTTATGTGAGTAAACTAATTAAAAATATGACTAAACAAGAACAAGAACTAATAACAAGAGAACCATTTGATAAATTATGGACTCGATTATGGGGTATTGGACGAGATACGAAATCATTAGAATATGAAGATTCACTTAATAAATATAATTCAATTGATAGATCAAAATTAGTCAATGAAAATAAAACAGTATTTATAGATCCAGAATGGGGATTTCCAAAAGGACGAAGAACAAAAGGCGAAAGTGATGTTGAATGTGCTATACGAGAATTTTATGAAGAAACAAATATTCCTGAATGTTCCTATGAAGTGTTAAAAGACTTTTCATTAACAGAAACATTTGTGGCCACAAACGACGTTACATATAGACACACATATTTTATAGCTTTATTAAAAAATTCTAAACAATTTGATTTAACACAAAGATTAACTTCTATGCAACGCAGAGAAGTATCTGCTGTTGAATGGAAGACTTTAAAAGATTGTAAAAATATTACTCGTCCTCATTATGAAGAACGTAAAAAACTGATTGAAAGGTTAGAAAAAGAAGTAAAATTTTATAAACCAAAACTATAATGGATTGGGTAAGTTTTGCCAAAGCTAGTGTAGTAGTAGGCGGTATAATGTCATCTGCAGGAGCAGGTATAACATATTTTTCATCAGGATTTTTATGTAATAAATGGGGTAACTTAGAATGGCCTTTTATTTCAGGAATGATTTTAGCCACGGTGTCTGTTAGTGTATATGCATTCAATAGATACTTTGAATTTATAAGAACACCTGTAATATCATTTTTTGATAGTTATCTTCCTGATATAAAAAATGTATTTGGTTTATGGTGGATTTTGTTTTTCTTAGGTATTATGCCTGCAATTGTATATCTTGTAATGTTTGCTGAGAAAAAAGTATGTAATCCTGACTTAAATGAAATGACTGAATTCAAAACAAAAATGATTGCCGAGTTACACGCAAAAGAATTAGAAAAAGAAAAGAACGAATCTAAGAAACCTTAATTAATTTTTCCTTCGAATTACAAATAAAATATTCTTTGTGAAATAAAACATCTTCATCTAATAATTCAAAATCTCTTGCTCGAATATATTTTTCAGGTAAATAATAACCATCAAACCCTAATTTACAAAACTCTTTACCTAACGTTTTATGACCATATTCACCTTCAATTGTATCTAATAATTGATCACAAATAATAGGAGTGGTCTTTGCTTTTTTATCGTATAAGCAAAGTTCTCTTTTTTTATTGTCATATATACTTAATTCTGTTAACCCATAACCTGACCATTGTTGAAACATTTCATGAACTTTTCCTTTAAGAGTTTTATCTAGATATTTAAAAGTATTTATATCACCAAAATTTAAAAGTTTAAGATTTTGTGTAGATTTAAATTTAACAACTTTTCTTGAACCTGGTGTATTTTCAATATATAATTTGGCAATTTCATACGAAGAAAAAAAATTTCCATAAATTCCATATTCATTATTACTTGAAGGAGTTCTATAAAGAACTTTTCCTTGTCGTAATGAAATATAACTCATTATAATTAATCTGTTTTTTTATTATATCTACAACTTTTACCACGTAATTATATCGTGTATTCTTATTGTTCTCTAAATTAGAAATTATAACCGAGAGTATAAGAAACACCAAGATAAGAAACAACAGCAAAAGCAAACATCCACCACCAAATAGGAAATATAGTAGATTCTTTATTAGCAACACCGAAAGGTCGAACTCGACCTTTTTCTCCAAATGCGACAGAAGGTTTTATATATAGAAATCCTGCTACTAAAAAGAGGTAAAATGCTATCATCCATAATTTAGGGTTTTTGCGCAATACTTCTTCCATTATCAATTCCTCGCCAAAAATAATGGAGCAACCAGAACCAAAATTATATGTTCTTCCAAATCGTAAAGCTTTCTCAGATTCTATTACCAGAATCTTTATCAAATCCAATTATAGAGAAACTGATAAAGACCCCTTGGACGTCAAAGAAGATCTATGTAGAAAAAGAGGTGGTCCTTCAAACACAAAAGAATTGTTTTCTTACCAAAAACTTGTAAGAGATTATTTATTAATTGAAACTCCTTACCGTGGTTTATTATTATATCATGGGTTAGGTTCAGGTAAAACTTGTTCTTCTATTGCAGTAGCAGAATCGTTAATGACTACTAAAAAAGTATTTGTAATGTTACCTGCCTCATTACAAGAAAATTATAGAGGAGAAATTCGTAAATGTGGAGATCCTATTTATGCATTTGAACAGCATTGGGAAGTAAGACCTTTAAGAAATGAAGGTGATAGAGAACATGCGAAAACATTAGGAATTACACAAGGATTTTTAGATTCTCATGGAAAATATTATGTAACTATACCTGATCGTGCACCTAATTTTAAATCTTTATCTGGCGAACTACAAAAAGGTATTCGACAACAAATTGATGATATATTAGATTCAAGATTTACATTTATAAATTATAATGGTTTATCATCAACAAATGTAGATAAAATATTACCTCCTGACCAACCACATATGTTTGATGATTCAGTTGTAATTATTGATGAGGCACATAATTTAATTGGAAGCGTTGTATCACAACGTCTCATAAAAATGAAATTATATGAAATGATTTATAAAGCAAAAAATACGAAGATAGTATGTTTATCAGGAACACCTGTTATTAATAGACCAAATGAAATTGCTTTTTTAATGAATCTTCTAAGAGGACCTATAACAAGAATAAGTATACCTACAAAATCAGCAATGACATGGGATGAATCATTAATGACTGCACATTTTAGATCTTTAAAAGATGTTGATACAATAGAATATAATTCAGTAAAAAGAACATTTTTATTGACAAGAAATCCTCCTCATTTTGAAAGTACTTATAATGATAAAGGTGAAAGATTAGCTGTAAAATTTAATAAAGAATTTGTTCAAGAACCTGATTTAAAAGTTTGGGTTTCTACTTGGAAAACTAAATTTGAAGAAAAGTTTCCAGGAGTGGAATTAGCTGAACCTGAAAAAATGGTAGTTGAAGATTTGGAATGTTTACCTACAGAATTTGAAGATTTTATGAATACATTTATTGACGGTTTATCTGTTAAAAATCCTTTGATGTTTGGAAGAAGAATTCAAGGATTAGTATCATATTTTAAAGGAGCAGATGATAGATTATTACCTAAACGATTAGATGAAGAATCTACTCTTGTAAAAGTTCCTATGACTGATGAACAATTTTTAAGATATTTGGAATCAAGATGGGAAGAAATACAAAGAGAAGCAAAACAAAAAAGAATGAAATCAGATTTAGATTCAGATTTTGGTTCTTTTAGAATGACTTCTCGTATGGTATGTAATTATGCTATTCCACCTGAACTTAAATTTAAATTAGATCCTGAAGAATCAGAAGAAACTTTAGATTCTAAACCTGAAAAAGAAGACAAATCTAAAATCTTGGAAATTATGAGAGGTTCTCCTGAAAAATATCTTGTAGAAGAAGTCTTAGATAAATTTTCACCTAAAATGGCACGTATGCTGAAAGATATTAAAACAAATGTTACAGGATATAGAAATCAATTTATTTATTCACAATATAAAACATTAGAAGGATTAGGTATATTTGGTGCTGTCTTAGAAGCTAATGGTTTTCAACAATATAGATTAATTAAAAAAGGAGGTGAATGGGCAGAAGATCCATCAATGGAAGAAGGTAAACCTTCATTTGCTATGTATATTGGTGGAAATGAAGAAGAACGTGAATTATACAGACAAATATTTAATCAAGATTATTCTGATACTTTTCCTGAATCTTTAAAAACAGAAGTTAATTCTAAACCTCATAAATTATGTGTTTTTATGGCTTCCTCTGCTGGTGCTGAAGGTATTACTCTTGCTGATGTTCGTAATGTTTATATTATGGAAGCATATTGGAATCCTGCTCGTATAGATCAAGTTATTGGAAGAGCAATTCGTATTTGTTCTCACGCTAAATTAGAAATACCTGAACGTACAGTTAAAGTTCAATTATATCTTTCAACGTTCACAGAAAAACAATTAACTTCAACAGAAGGACCAAATATAGTATCTATTCGTAGAAATGATATGTCTTTAAGACGTTATGAAGGTGGTGAACCTGTTCAAGCATTTATGTCTTCTGATGAATATTTGTATGAAGTCTCATATCGTAAATCTAGAATTATTAAAAACATTTCTCTTATCTTAAAACAATCCGCAATAGATTGTGAAATACATAGAAAACTACATTCTAAAGAACAACCTGTAATACAATGTATGCGCTTTGATACAACCTCCAAATCTGAAGACTTGGCGTTTAAACCATTTTTCAAAGCAGATGAGAAAGATACTTTATATTTAAGAAATATACAGCGTAAATCACGTAGATTACAAAAAGTAAGAATTAAAGGAATAATGTTTATTCTTGATCCTGATACATTAGAAGTATTTGATTTTATGGCATTTGAAGATACTCGTAGATTATTAAGAATTGGAATACAAACATCAAAAGAAGAACTTAAATTTTTTACCTCTGTAGTATCATAAATGTCTAATATGCAAGCAGGAACAAGAGGTTTGTCTTCAGGCGACCTTACAAGATTAAAAAGATTAAGAGGTGCTGGAAATGATTTTGATAAAAATAAATTAGATGTTTTAGCATCAAATAGAGATATACATCCTACACCAGTTCCTCAAACTATTTATCCTCCAAATTTTCATTTACCTAGAGAAATGGGTTCATCAAGAATTCGTAGAACAGCTTCAGGATGGACAGGGTATAAAGCGTTTTTAACAGCAGATCAAGTAACACAGCAACAATTACAAAATGGAAAAGTCTTAACTGCTACTAAACTATGTGATTGTACTATAAGATCTCCTAAAAAACAAGGTCTATGTATTAAATGTATTCATGATCCTAAATGGCAAGTTACAAAATAACACTTTCATTATCTTAACTATTAAATAACAAGATGCCTGGTGGATTAATGCAATTAGTTGGTAAAGGAGCACAAGATCATCTTGTGGTAGGAAATCCATCCTTTACTCACTTTCGTAACATGTATAAACGCCATACAGATTTTGCTATGGAACATTTTAGATTAGTATGGAAAACAACAAATTTATCTATACCTGCAAATGGTAATTTAACTTTAAGAACAAGAGTTGAAAGATTTGCACAATTATTAAATGATTGTTATTTAAGTGTAGATTTACCTCCAATATTTTCAGGTCTTCATCCTGGAATAACAAGCCCATATGAATTCAAATGGATACCAAATATTGGATATAATATGCTTAATTATGTTTCAGTATTAATTAACGGACAAGAAGTAGTAAGACATACAGGTGAATGGATGAAATTGTATGCAGCTTTAACTTTTAATGGAACTAAAATAGAAGTTTTAAATAATTTGATTGGAAACTTACCTGAATTATACGATCCTGCTAATTCATTCGGAAGAAATAATTCATATCCACATTCCATTTCAACCTCTCAAGGATTAGCAGAGCCTTCTATACAAGGAAGAACTTTAACTATTCCATTACATTTTTGGTTTTGTGAAAATGTTGGTGCTGCGTTACCATTAATAGCTCTTCAACATTCAGAAGTTGAAATAGTAGTTGAATTTACAAATATGTATAATATGTTTACAGTTTTAAATCAACAAGGTAATCGTATAGCACCTACACCTGATTTATATCCAATGAATTTATTTTTAAGTCCTCCATTAATAAACAATACTCCATCAAATCCTTCATTGGCATTATGGTCAACGAATTCATTTATTGAAGCAAACTATATTTTCTTAACAGATACTGAAATGGCCCATATAGCAAAGACAGATCATTCATTCTTAATTACACAAGTAAATATGGTTTTAAGACATGGTCAATATGGGCCATCGAATGATATGGAGTTACATTTACGAAATTTATGTACAAGAATAGTTTGGGTAGCACAACGATCAGATAGAGAAGCTTTGAACGATGTAGATAATTATACAAATTGGGAAAATCCTAAAATAAAACCTATATCAGGAACAGGTGTTCCATATTCTTCAGGACTAGTATTAGCTGCAAATGTATCACAGCGTGATATTCTTTTAGAATCAAATATAGTTATTGATGGAAAAGATAGATTTGGTGCTAAACAAACAGAATTCTTTTCAAATATTCAAAATTATCGTCATCATCAAGGAACAACAATTGCAAAATTTCCTGGTCTTTATTCATATTCATTTTCACTAGACCATGGAACAAATCAACCTTCAGGTCATATTAATGGTTCAATGTTTAATAAAACTATTTTGAGAAATACATATGTTCAACCTCCTTTAGCATTAATAGGAAACAATATTGTTTTACCTCCAACCTCAGTATGTATTTTAAGGTCAACAGCAAATAATCCTAGACCTACAATTGTAAATCCAAATGCTATTGGTCCAAATGGAAAACCTTTATATTCTCCAAATGATGTAGTAAGAATTATTTCAAAGACCGATGCAAATACATTAGCTTATACATATACTGTTCGCGCATATACGGAATCATATAATTATTTACGAGTTATTGGAGGCGTCGCAAATGTCGTGTTTTCTTCATAATAAGAGATGAGTACAGGAATTAATATAAAATCAGCATCCTATGGAGTAGGGTCAACTAATGTAGACGTTACTGCAGAAGTAACGTCTAAAATATTAGATGGAGCACTTAATTTACCTGTTACACCTGCAGCATTAGGTATAGACGATCCTGCTCCAGGTCAATTAAAGACTTTAACAATAAAATATTCAATTAACAATGGTAGTGTAAATACAATAACAGAAAAGGACGGAGGAACAGCAGTAATTTCAGCACCAGCAGAAAGAGTAGCGTCAGGATTACAAATTACAAAAGCAGAATATGGTTATCCTGGAAATTATCAAGATGTAACAGACGCAGTTCAAAATTATTTAAAAGAAGATGGGTCGATAAATTTAAAAGTTGGTTTTAAAGAAGTTGGATTGCCTGACCCAAATCCTTCTAAAAAGAAAAATTTAACAGTTGAATATACTTTAAATGGTTCCAAAAATCAAAAATCATTTGACGATGGTGAAAATTGGAAAATGAGTGCTCCACCAAATGTAAAAAATAAGAATACCAAAGCGACTGATTTTATTCAATCAATTATGATGTCAATTTTTAGTGCTCCTTTTAAATTTTTAGGTTGGTATTTATTATTTTGGTCAATGTATACTATAGTTGAATATGGTGTATCATTTAACGCTTTTTTTAATATAAATATTCCTGTTGGATTATGGTATTGTTTAGGATTAATTCCATTCAGTTCAGTATACTTAATTCCAATAATAAACTTCGTTATAATTTTGTATTACGGAGGTAGTATATATGCTACTACTTAAACTTAAGACACAGTTATAACATAAATGAAACAATATTGGAATCAATTATTTGATATGGCATATTTGCGTAAAAATATAGTTGAAGAACTACATCTTCCTTCTTGTAGTTCTTATACAGATGAAGATACAATGGATTATACATGGAAAGAATATTCAAATAATTATAAGTCGACAAAAATAGTTCCTGAACTAAAAAAATTGGTAACCCCCTATTCTATTTTCTTTTGTTTAGGTTGTAATTCTTTTTTTAGAGAAGTTTTCCCCAACTGCGTTATTGAATTCACGGAAGAACAAGTTTCTTGAACTTTCCAACTCCTACAAACCCAACTGCCACATCGCGTCCATCCTGTTCTTCCCAAATGGTGCCGCTACGTCTGCCAACAAAGTAATCCTTTCCGTTAAACTCAACCTCCAATTGTTCCTCATCCTCAGTGGATTCAGGTTCAGGCATGAACGTCTTACACTTTCCACACGTGCAAGGTTCAGGTCCGCCTCCACCACCAAGACTCCCAAGTTTGGCTGCATCACGGTGTCGCTGAAGCTGGACGGCGCGAAGGCATTCCTCTTCTTTCTTAGGTGGAGGAAAAGGATTTGAGCTCAGCGTCTTCTCCACCTTTGCAAAGCTGCGCATGTGGTCAGCCATTCCTTTCTCTTTGAACTCTTCTTCGGAGAGGTCCTCGATGAAGACGTTCGCAAACTTCTTCTTAATAGCCTCGTTGAATTCGACACCTTCTTCCTCAAGAATCTTGGAAAGTTGGCCAGCGATAACAGGAGACATCTTCTTGATCCTCTTCTCACGTTTGGCAGGAGGTTCTTCCTTCTTTTTTGGCGGATCCACCTTCTTTGCGGCAGCTGCTTCAGGAGGGGGCGCAGAAGTCTTCAGGAGTTTTTCCAGTTTCTTCTTCTCCTTCTCGATTTTTAAGACGTGTGCCTCTCTATCTTTGAAGTCGCCCTTTTGAAGCTTGGTTTCCCAAAGTTCGATATTGTGACGAATCTTCTTCACAGCCTCGTTCTCAACATCCACCTTCTCCTCTTTGGCAGCCTTTGCAGGTTTGACCAGCATAGCAAGAAGTTCAGCAGCTTGCTCCTCAACAAGCTCCATTGCCTCGTCAACGTCAAACCCAAACTCCTCGCCGATTGCCTCGATGATTGCGTATAGCTTCTTGTCTGCCATTTCAATCTTTTGTCGCCTTACAATTAAAAAGTTTGAAAAGAAATAATCCGTTTTTAATCAAAGTATAACATTACATCAGAATACCATTTATGAGGGTCATACATTTCATATGAAATTAGTTTTTTAGTATACGCTTCCATTTCTTCTTGTGTTTTTTTAGTCAAAATTTTAAGTCCATGAACAACAAGTTCAATTTCATCTAAAATATACGTCATAATCTTTTTAGATGATGCGTCATATGGATATGCAGTTGTTTCATATAAACGAGAAAGTCCAATTAGACTTCTACGATAATTACCATGATGTCTCATAATAGTATCTTTGTAATACTTCTTAAATACAACATAAATAATATTATTAAGAGTGGTATTTTTACTAGATTGAATTATACGAAGCATATCATGATGTGTATAAGTCCATAAATTAAATATCTCTCCATCTGAAAGAACAACTTTAGGATAATCTGTAAGTTTAGTCGAACAAGAACACTCTTCTCCATAAGTAATATCCCAAATAACATTCCTACGAATAAACATTAAGTTTTGGCGATGCGCATTAATAAATTTCGTAAATGAAGGAAGAAGTTCTCGTCCTGAAAATTCTTGAATAAATATTTTATTTGTTGTATGAAAAGTTTTAACTGATAATTGAGAACATAAATGATACCTATCTTCTTCTTTAATATCCATTGGAATAATAATAAATTCAATCTGCCTATTCCTCCAAACTTCATAAGGAGTTTTGTTGTCAGTTAATACTCGTGTAAGACCAATAGAAGTAAGATATTCATATCCCATTACGTTTTCACGAATAAATCCACTATCAATATTAATTACACGTATAGATTTTCCTTCGCCTGCTTTTCGAACAAACAAAGGAAACATCTGATTCCTATCATCGTTATAATTAACAAGGTCATTTACTTGGTAAGGATAACTTCCAATACCAACGTAAGTAACCTCACGTGGATCATTTGAACTGTTGTGAAGTAGTTTTTCTACTATGTTGTTCATTGCGCGTTGGTATTAAAAAATATCCAAAATATATAATCCGTTTTTAAACAAAAAACATTAACATTTATTGGCACTCTTGTTCTACGAGAACTTTCAGGGTTTAGGCTTAGGCTTTCCAAAGGCCGCGCTCGTCCATGCAGAACCGCTGTTGGATTTCGATGCCACACGCCAGTCTCCAAAGGCTTTGTTTCCGCCGCCCAAGGTTTGTGCGTCTGTTGGCACAGAATCGCTATTACGCCAAGAAGAGAACTTATCCGCAACTTTGTTGTCGTGAATCTTCCACTCCTCTTCCTTTGCCTTTTTCTTCTCAGCGGCTGCTTCAGCATTCAACTTCGTCATCATCGCAAGCGACTCCTCGAATATATCGAGTGTTTTTGCGTCGAAGTAAAGGATTTTCCCTTCAGCAGCAGCCTTCTCATGTTCCCTGGCAACTTCGGTCATCATCCCTATACACTTGGCCGGAGAAGAAACTTCTTCGTAGTCGACCTCCCAACCACTCATGTACACATTCTTGGTGGTTTTTACTCCATCAAGTTCTAGCTCGGTTATAACCCCAGCATCTAGGGTCATCTCTAGGCAGCTGTAAAGCGCCGCCCGAGCATTTGTGGACATCGAACTCACGTCAACGATGCTACTTGTCCGCGCATCCAATCCGTGATCCCAAAACATTTCCCACATGTCGGCCTCATTTTCGAAAACGCGAGGAACGAGTGTAATCAGTTTTGAGTGGTCCCTGTGGTCATAAGGGCAGCCGCCGTTTTCAGGCGTCTTGGTGTTACCCTTATCGTTTTGCCAGCTCCGGCACCGCGCGCCGAAACTACACTTCTCATGGCGAAACACGCATGTTTTCCATTGACAAGTGTTACCGTCCTTACACCAACGAGGCGGTCTTTTTTCCATCAGAGGCAGGGGAGCTTCCTCCGTTTTTCCAACGGTCTCCCACCCTTCCTCATCAGACATCTGGGATTTCAGATCGACGGCCGTATGTACAACGGCATCAAGATCATAATAGTCCTCCCAGACGAATTTTTCAGTGATACTCTTCAGCAATTCCAAAATACTTTTAGCGATGCGGTTTAATCATTCCACGCAAGTCTCATCAGTCTATAGCGTGGGGGAGCCGTGCAGTTGGGCCGTATTAGGTACCCACCGCTCACGGTCAAGCTGAATCGTTAGCCAACTAAGGCCATATCTCCAGTTCATCGGAGAAAATAGACGATTACAATACTATTGTTGTTAACGCCGTACATACCTAGCCCGATGAACCAGGCCCTACCTACAACATGATGTGTAGGGGGCTCACCACCCCTTTTGGAAGCAGCAAGTATACGTGTTAACCACCTTCGTTTGCAGTGTTATGATTGTGCCGTTAGCAACTACTCATCTCTTACAATAACAAAGGATTTCAAGATATAAAACCTTGGAGTTTAAAAATCCGTTTTTCATAGTTAGATGCTGCTGAGAAGTTCGCTTGGCGATGGCATTGCAGATATTTCAATTTTATAATGTTCTTCAATAGCTTTCATTGTTCCTTTTTCACGTCTAGACACAATATTTATTGCCACACCCTTTCGTCCAAATCGTCCAACTCGTCCAACACGATGGAGATATTCTTCAATATTACGAGGCACATCAAAATTAATTACAAGAGATAAACCTTGAACGTCAACACCTCGACTTAAAAGTCCGCTCGCAATAAGAACTCGAGTTGAGCCTGCCTTAAAAGATTTCAAGGCTAGTTCACGACTTTCTGGCGATAATTCAGAATGAATAATATCAACTGTATGATTTTGTTCTTCCATATATTTTGCAAGTTGCTCTACTCGTTTACAGCTATTACAGAAAATCATACATTGAGAAACTGAAAGAGTTTTGTAAATATCATCTAGACATTCAGCTTTTTCAGGATCTTCATTTACTTCTACTTGAAATTGCTTAATTCCTTCTAATGAAAGTTTTTCAATAGGAACAAGAATTTTAACTGGAGATTGCATAAATCGCCTGGTTAAATCAAGAGCATCAGGTGGCATTGTAGCAGAATAAAGAGCTATTTGAGCAGTAGGAGATAAGCCTGTACCAAAGATTTCTATAAGTTGTTCTTTGAATCCTAAAGAGAGCATTTGATCTGCTTCATCAACAACAAACATACGAAGAGTATCCATTCGAAGGGCTCCACGACTAATCATATCATATACGCGACCAGGCGTGCCTACTGCTACACCCACACCTTCTCTCAATGTTGCAATATCTTGTTGAATAGGAGTTCCTTTTAGAAGAGCATAAACTTTTACACCCATATAATCTCCCAATGCTTTAATTACTTTGAAGCTTTGATCTGCGAGTTCACGCGTTGGTTCAAGAACAAGTGCCTGTGTATTTTTACTATCATTTAGACGAGCAAGAATTGTAATTGCAAATGTTCCTGTCTTACCAGTTCCTGATTGTGCTTGAACAATCATATCTCGACCAGTCAGCGCAGGAACAATAGCCTTTCGCTGAACGGCAGAAGGTTTTTCAAAACCATAAGCGTAAATACCACGAAGAAGATTCTCAGGAAGTTCCATATCGTCAAATGAAGAGAATTCACGAATCTCTTCCTCCCCCCCACCCCCACCCCCCATAACTTGGATGCTTGGTTCACTTGCCATTTGTCTGCCTTATACATATTATGTGTAAAGCTTTTTGATCCGTTTTTCATATGCGTTTCCAAGTTAATAAATTCTAACTACGTTTTTAACAAATGTCTGAAACTGAATTTGCAAAGTCAAAACTTCGTAATCATTTATCTAATTTAATAATTCCTCCTGTTTCAGAAGGATTTTGGAGTATTTATAATTCAGCAAAAGAACTTTGTGATAAAAACAATCAACCTGGTGAAATTTTAAGAACATTTCAGAATATGTTAACTCGTATTCCATCATGGAAAGATGAAACGTTGAATACAGAAGTTCAAAGAATTCAGAAGATTTCAAAATGTTCTTATTTAGATGATCTTATTATGGGTGTATTTATTTCATATATGAAATCATTTGCCTCATTGCATTATTCTGATAAATCAGAACTAAATGTAGATTTTGATAGACCTAGTTTGGAAGATTTTATTCATGAACTTTATAAACATTCAGCACGTAAATTATGGCAGGTAGCTTATTTATTTAGAACTGTTGGTAATTCAACTGAACAACAAGCAAGAAATCGTCAAGAAATTGAAAATGTTATCTTAGATTGTATGGAACAAGTAATAACATCATTTTTACCTTGGGAAACTATAACTAAAAAATACTTTTCTCAGGTAGAAACAATTGTTCCTGAACCTGTTAAAAATGTAACATTTGAATCACGAAATGAAGAAGATGAATCAGAAGATGAATTAAAACCAAATTTAGTTATGAGTGACGAGGTCGCATCAATTGAAATCAAGGAATTTGAGGTTCCTAAAAAGGAAGAAGAACCTCCTAAAGAAGAAGAAGATGCAATGGAAGAATTAACAAAAAAGGCAACTGAAACGCTCGTTCTAAATTTATAAAGATTTGCCGGATTTTTCAACAAATGATGATTGTAGTAGCTTCAATTGCAGTTGCAATCGTATGTTTTATTTTATATACTCTTGATCGTAAATCTAAGAGTGAACCTATTGATTGGACACAAGCAAGTAAATTATCTGTATTTGGTGGAATTATAACAGCAGGAGTAGTATTTGCTACTTCTGGTGAAAACATTCCCGACTTAACAAAACCTTTACAAGCTATTGTTTCTGAAACACAAGATATGTTTGTAGGCGTTCCTACATTTTAATGCTTTTTTGTCCTCTTTTGTCTTTTTTTACCACCACGTTTTTTTGTCCTTTTTCTTCTTTTAACGCCTGCGCCACCAGTCTCAGGAGGAGGAGGAGGAGCAGCCACAGGAGCAGCAGCCCCAGGAGGAGGAGAAAAAAGAGGAGTCATAGGAGGAGGAGCCATAGGAGCAGGAGCCCCAGGAGGAAGAGTCATAGGAGGAAGAGCCCCAGGAGGAGGAGGAGCAGCCACAGAAGAAAGAGAAGAACGGAAGCTGGAGAAAGGATCAGAAGAATCAGTCCCAGGAGGAGGAGCCCCAGGAGAAGGAGCAATAGGAGGAGTTTTACCACCAAAATAACCCCCAAACATCTTTTATAATTTAATAATGATATTAAAAATCAATCAAAAGAGCCTTTTTATCAACAGGGATTTCTGTTATACTAAATAATTCTTTAAATTCCATAATTTCTTTGATTGGACACAAGCAAGTAAATTATCTGTATTTGGTGGAATTATAACAGCAGGAGTAGTATTTGCTACTACTGGTGAAAACATACCCGACTTAACAAAACCTTTACAAACTCTTGCTTCTGAAACACAAGATATGTTTGTAGGCGTTCCTACATTTTAATCTTCCTCTTCATTTCTAAGTTGAATTTCTTTGTTGATCATAATACCAAAATGTCGTTTATTTTCATTTTCTTCTTTAAGACCTAATCCCTTAGTTTTTTTTCTAGAGCGTCCTCCACATGGACAAAACAAACCTCCTCCTCTTGGTCTTTTACCATATTTCATATCATTAGGATGTTTACGCTTAGAATGAACTTTTTGCATTGGTTCACCTTCCATTATAAGATTATTAATACAAATTTATTTTTTTTATTTATTCGTTTTTAAATCTTCAAAGAATCGTTGATAAATATCATGATTCTTTGTGAAAAATAAATTTATTATTCAATTAAACATACTTTTTTATCAACAGGAATTTCTGTTATACTAAATAATTCTTTAAATTCCATAATTTCTTTACGAGGAATAGCATTATTACATAAACGACTAATAGCTTTATAAAGATGAAAACCATGAAATCTATCATGTTTAGGTTCATTTTTACCGAACAAGATAGAAGAACCATCATCTAAAGTTAACCATTTCATAAACAATTTAAATAACAAAGAATTGTTTTCTTTATAAGGACCTTCAGGAAATAAATCCCAAAAGATGGATGTGGTTAATCTAACTAGATCAAACGAGAAATTAGGTTTTATTATAGGAAATTTAGAATTATAAAAAGGTTCGTAATTATATTGTCCTCCTGCTTCTTCATCTAAAGAAAATTGATCGCTCATAAAAAATTTAGGTTCTTTTAATCCTACTAATTTTAATGAAAAACTACTTCTTTCAAAATCTATAATTTTAATTAGATATCCATATGTAGGAATTTTAAAGAATGTTCCTCCACAATTATAATAGAAAAACTCTTCTGTAGTTTCCGTATACATAACATTATTTGCATGCAAATCATTATGAACGAATAAAAATTTACTTTGTGCAAACGCTAAAGCAAGAATAATTTGTGCGAACCATGCTTCATGTTTATAACTTTCTGTGTTTAATGTAATTAATTCAAAAAATGTTCCTTTACATTTTTCAATTAAAGTAATTTGGACTGGAACATTTGAAAATGATGCCCAAGCAAAAGGTTCCCCATCATCATCTTCTTCTTCATCAGATACAATAGAAGAATCACAAGATCTTATTTCAAAAATATAAGAAGTTGATACAGATGAAGAATCGGATTCATTATCATCTTTAATTGTATCATTAAATAATGGGCTCATATTTGCAATTTCTGAATTAGATTGAATACCTTCAACTTCATTGAAATCCATAATTATAGATTCACCTAATTGAATACTTGGACGCATACTTCTTGTGTAGTTAAATTCAGACGAATTCTCAATATTGTCATTTAATTTTAAAGTAAACGTATTACCCATATTTTGAGAAAACCATGATCTATCACATAAATCTTCATAATCATCCGAAATATCAATAGTATGTGATTTTCTTAAGCCGGTAAAAATTCCATAAGTTTCAGGAAAGTGGTGGGATCCTGATACAGATAACGCAACAGAAATTAATGAACCTATATAAGCTGCATTATTATAATTCTGAATTTTATTATGTGCTGAAGTAGATTGTTCAAATGAAGAAGGCAAAGATAAATTTGTTCCATAACTACCTTCCATTAATTTAAATGGATTAAGAATCATAGAAATTTTTTTATGAATTTGAATATTTTTACCACCTAAAATAGAAATAGTATCTTCAGAAACTATATTTGTAATTTCGGATGAAAATTTAATACCATATTCTGAAAAGTTTTCTAATAAAGAAGTCTTAAATAATTTTTCGATAGGAGGAAAAAAAGGTTGAATAGATGTAGTATTCCATAAAGATTCAGCAGAAGATTGAAGATATTTTAAATTTGTATATTTATGGACGTTTAAAGAAATAGTCCCTTGCTTTTTCTTTGACATTCTTATTAAAATAAGTTAATTCAAATATCTAAATATTCACGCACTATTAATAAGATGAACTTTCAAATCAAAAAGTTTAATATTGAAACTTTAAGAGATAGATGTGAGATGGATTCAAGAAAATCTCCAATGATAGTTATTATTGGTAAAAAAGATACTGGAAAATCATTCTTAGTTCGTGATATTTTATGTAATACTAAATCTGCATTTCCTATTGGAACTGTTATATCAGGAACTGAGGTTGCGAATGAATTTTTTCAGCACATGGTTCCATCAAAATTAATTCATGATAAATATCAGCCTGAAATAGTTATGGGTGTAATAAAAAGGCAATTAGGTGCTAAAACAGCACGTAATGGAGATAAAAATAGAAGTGGTGGTAATTCAAGTATAGATACAAGAGCGTTTTTAATTTTAGATGATTGTTTATATGATGCATCATGGATTAAAGAAGAATCTACTCGATATGTTTTTATGAACGGTCGTCATATAGATTTAATGACTATTATTACTATGCAATATCCATTAGGTATTACACCTAATTTAAGAACAAACGTTGACTTTGTGTTTATTTTGCGTGAAACAATTTTAGGTAATAGACGTCGTATATATGAAAATTATGCAGGAATGTTTCCTACATTTGAAATGTTTTGTCAATTTATGGATCAATGTACTGAAAATTTTGAATGTCTTGTCATATGTAATGGCGTCCAATCAAATAAATTAGAAGATCAGGTCTTTTGGTATAAAGCATCTGATCATCCATCATTTAGAATGTGTAGCGATTCTTTATGGATTGATAATAAACCATTTTCATCGTCAATGTTAGCACAAGATGAATATAATCCTGGTGCTATTCAAAAGAAATCTTCAAGTCCATGGATTCATGTAAAACAACAAGGAAAAAATAACTAACGACCACTACGAAGAACAGCTAATCCTTTAATTTTGTATCCTTTAGCAATAAGAGCCGCAAAGACATTGTTCGATTTAGGACCATTTTGTAGTAACCCAACTTGAACTCTGGTAAACGCATTGGCAGCTACTTGCGCAGTTCTCACACTTGAATCAGGAACACGACCGGACATTTTATATTATCAAAATATTATGTTCTTCCACAACATCTAGGATTATCTCTTGGAGTATTATTAACTTTTCGCTGTCCTCCATCTCTTGGTCTCAATAAACATTTTAAATCTAGTGGTAAACTTTTTGTTGGAGGTTCACCACCAATGACTCTTCTAGCACATAATTGCTCTATAGCTGATAAATTATGAGGTTTATTTGGAAATCTTAAATCATTATTTGCTACTTGTAATCTTCTTGTTCTTGTTATATCTGATGAATTTAACATTATTTATCCTAAAGAAAATTTATAGATCACGAATACCACCTTCGGTAGGATGAACTGGAGTATCAAGTGTATCGGCAAGTTGTTTTAGGTCAGTTTGACCGGCATCAGCAAGAGCTTGTTTACGACGTTTTTCATTTTCTTCTTTTTGAGCTTTAATTTTCTCGGCTTTTTCTTCTTCAAAGAAGATTTCTTTATTGACTTCATTCTCCTTATATTTACGCATAAGTTCATTGAGTTCTTTTTCAGCATATTCAACTTCAGGCATCATATGTTCAGAAGGGTCCCAAGGAAGCCACATACCAACTTTACCTACATACAAATTATCATTAGGACAACGACGTTGAAGAACTTTAGCAAATTGTTGAGCTTCTTCAAGATTGGCAAAAACACGACGAAGTTTTACACCGCGAACATTTGTTCGGAAATTTACTTTTTCATTGAATTCAGCATCAAGTTCTTTTTCATTCTTTAGAAGAAATACTTGATATTGTTCAAGAATATCAGTTTTTTTAATTTCAGCATTATGAACTTTTGTGAATTCTTCTAGGTCTTTGAAAAGATCATCAACTTTCACAGAATATTTTTTGGAAAGGAATGCGACAAAATGCTCCATTCCTTTAACTTTCCAATCGTATTCAAGGAACTCTACAAATTTTTCGTTCATGAAATTCTCACGACTTTTAATAACTTTTTCAGGTGAAAGAAATGAAAGAATACAATAACGTTGATTAGGAATTTCCGCGTCTTCTTCTAGATAATCAATAGGAGTTCCATCATCTTCGAGTTTAGGTAGTTCTTGACGAGGCATTTGTTTATTAATAGATGATTCTCTTAAAGTAGGATTTAACGAACATTTCCATGGTCGGGTTTACATCCTTGAAGACCTAAAGTTTGTTGGACCATTATGGGAACCTTACATCCTACACAAGGACATTTTTTATGTTCAAACCCAAGGATATGTCCTATTTCATGATTTACCATATAATGTCTATAATCAGCTAAAGATAATTTACTTTTTTTAGAACCTTTAAACCATCTATCAGAATTTAAATAAACAAATCTTCCTCCAAGTTCAGCGCATGAAAGTTGTTTAGGTAAACCACAAATTTTCTCAATCGTTTCAGGTAAAGATAATCTAATAAGTATATCTTCTTTTTCAGGAACGTTTTCAAACGTATATCCATGTTTTTTCCACCCATCAGGGTCGTATAAATGTGCCATAATAAAAAATGCTGTTTGTGATGGTTCATAAATTTTATGTTTTTTTACTACTTCGGAGTCAATTAAAACTCTACATCTATAATGTTTTTTCATTATTATTTAAAAATAATTTATCTGTAAGTTTATAAAATGCCGGAACAAAAAACAACGTCTGCTCTTGGACTTGATATTGGAGATTTAGTTACGCGTGCTGTAAAATATGCCCTTGAAGGTTTAGCTGTAGCTGTTGCTGCCTATCTCCTTCCTGGCAAGGGTTTAAAAATGTCTGAAATTGGTATGATTGCTCTTGTGGCGATGGCTACTTTTGCTCTTCTTGATGTATATGCTCCTTCTGTAGGTTCATCTGCTCGCACTGGTGCAGGTTTCGGTATTGGTGCTCATCTAGTAGGATTCCCTTAATACTCATCAAAAGCGTCTAGAAAAGTATCTAAAATCAGAGAAAATGCTTTACGACCGAATCCGCTATTTTGTACGAGACACGCAATGACGGATTCTTCTTGGTAATTAATACAAACTTCAATTTTCATCTCTAGGTCGTCGCTTGTGATATGGATCCATGAAAAGTCAGGACCGTTATTTGATGGAGTTAGTTTGAAATACATATGAGAAAATGTTTCACGCATGTCTTGAAGAACTTCTGTTAAATGCCGCATTACCCCTTAAATATATATTTAGGAGTAATCCGTTTTTCAATTTATAGATAACAATCCTAACATAAGTAATGTCTAACATTGTAAGAGCAAACACACTATGGTATAGAATTAATCCTAAACCTTATGAACCTGAAAGACAAACCAATGAGATTGTATGGTCTTTGATAAAAAACCCTTGTTTGACTCAAGAACAAATTTATAAAAATTATTTTGAGAAACAACGTTTTTTAGTAAAAGTTTTATATCCTACATTTCGCAAAGATGGAGAGCTTTAATTTTATGACGATTGTTATTCCTTTAATATTAATTGTTGTAGTTGTATTTGGCTATAAAATGTTTAGTGGTGTAGCGCCAGGATCAAAATTAATTGTTGAAGACCCACCTATTCAAAATAACCAAGATCCTAATCAGGCAACATTTATGTTCTTTTATACAACATGGTGTCCTCATTGTAAAAAAGCCCAACAACCATGGTCGTCAATGAAAGAACTATTAAAAACACGAAAATATACGTATGGAGGAAAAACTATATTTTTGGAAGAAATCAATGCTGAAAGTGATAAAGGAAAATCAGCATTATATAAAATTAAAGCATATCCTACATTCAAATTAGAAACATCTGAAAAGGTTTATGAAATGAAAGGACCACCATCAACGGCCTCATTTAGAGCATTCTTAATTTCTGCTCTTGGAGAAGAGAAAGTCTTTTAATAATTTTCCAGAATGATTTAAAATATCTTCAATATCAAACTCGTCTAAATTAGAATTTGCAGATAATTTTGGATAATCTAAAAATATAAAATATTCAGGTCTATTAAAATTTTTATAATGGTCTACAGACATTAAATAAAGAGTTTTTAAATAATCTATAGGACTTAATGAATCTATTTTTTCAGGAGTAATATTTTTAGCTCCTTTTTTACTTAAAATTAAATGTAATCCATCAGGAACTATCATATTTAAATAAGGAACAAATACTCCACCATCAACATATAATTGACCATATAATTCTTGTGGTTTAAAAATAAAAGGTAAACAACAAGAACATCTCAAAGCATCAATTAAAAGAACATTTTTCGTAAATATTGTTGGAATACCTTTAGTTATATTTGAAGCTACTATATATAAAGGCATCTTAGCGTCACCAATTTTTGTAGTTGTAAGATCAATATCAAATTCAGATTTCATAAATTCATTTACAGTTTCTGAAAATTTATCCATTGGAAATAATCCTTTTGAACTAAATGATTCAGTTATATTACTTAATTTTGGTTCAGGTAATAATGTATTCCATTTCATATATTTCATAAGAAGTTCTGTTTTCAGGGGTTTTTCAAATGCAACTAAAATACCTATTAAAGCGCCAATAGAACATCCCCAAACACCATCAGGAAATTTAAGTTCTTGATGTTTAGCTAATTCATTTAAAGCACCTACATGTAAAATTCCTTTCATACCTCCACCACTTAAAACAAGTTTTTTGAAATGTAAAACCATCTTTACTTAATATAATTAAAGGATGTTGAAAGCTCGTGACGTATGGGATGAACAAGAAGAAAGAAAACAAAATAGAATGGCTGCTATGATTCCTGTTATAGCACAAATTCAAGCAAAAATAAGAACTCAGGCAATACATAATTCTAACGCTCCATATATAGTATTTGAAGTTCCAACATATGTATTTGGTTATCCTTTATTTTCATTAAAAGAAGCCTTGGAATATCTTACTACTGCATTTTCAAAAGCAGGTTATTGGGTCTGGGTAGTTGAAACTAAATATTTAATGATTTCATGGTTAAAACCAGTAAAAACTAGAGATTTAGGTAAACCTATATTAGCAACAAATTATCGTCCACAAGTTTACGATCCATCTACTATTGCTTTTATGTCGCGTGAATAAACAATGGAGTATCTTAAGATAATATTTTACGTATTAATTATTGTTGCTCTTGAAACATGTGCGATGTCATGTTTTAAGACATCTATAAAAGATTGGAAATATTTTCTTCTTGGTGTATTATTTTATATAGGTGTTGGCGGTATGTTAGTTAAAACATTTTCCTTATCTGGATTAGCATTTACGAATGCTCTTTGGTCAGGGTTATCAGTTATGGCAACAACTACAGTTGGTGTTCTTTATTTCAAAGAAGTTTTACACTTACATGATTATTTAGCTATTGCTATGATAGGAGGAGGTGTAATGATTCTAAAATCCACAGATTAATATAAGAATGCCACCATATATGAATTCAAAAGAAAAATTTTATGTTAGTATGAATGCTTCATTATTAGCAATATTTTATACTCTTTTAGGTGTATTTGTATCATACATTTTATATTATTTATTTGATGAATATGATGAAAAATGGGAAAAAAGATCTATGACTTATAAACTTTTAGATGTTTCTGTAGAAATTTCTTTGTTGTCTATTATAGCATTTTGGAGTGGACTTATAATTGAATTAGCTCCACCTGTATTTCCTGTTCGTAAACAATTAGATGTTTTAGTTGATAATTATATTTCAGGTATATTCTATATTTTTGCTGTATTTTTATTTATGCATTCATTAACAGATAAATTAAAACATTTATTTCATGAATTATTTGAAGTACATTTTTCTAAAATATTTCCTCAATATGGTTCAATAATAGATTTATCTTTATCATATTCACCTAATGAAAAAACGGAAAAATAAAGTTAGAAATTAACTTTTCTTAAAATGAGTTGTCAACATAATCTTATAATTGATGAAGGTGAGAGAGTATGTACAACATGTGGAGAAATTCAATCTAAAATTATAGATGAAGGTGCAGAATGGCGTAATTATGAAGATTCAAAAGGTGAAGATCAATGTCGTACAGGATTTGTAACATCTGAACTTCTTCCTGATTCTTCATATGGTTCTATGGTATCTTTTAAAGGTATTGCAGCAAATAATACAAATCTAAAATCAATTCAAAGATTATCATGCTGGTCTTTGTCTTCAAATAGTCAAAGATCATGGATGGGTATATTTGATGCTATTCAATTATCATGTACACAAGCAGGATTACCAAAAGCTATTATTATGGATGCATGTGGACTTTATAAACATTTAGAAGATGCCCAAAAAGTTCGAGGAGAAACTCGTCGTTCATTAATGGCTGCTTCCGTATTTGTATCTTGTCGTAATAATAATGCTCCACGTAGTCATGAAGAAATAGCTAAATTATTCGTTGTAAATATTCGTGCATTATGTAAAGCAATTAGTCAATTTAATCCTACAGAAAATTCAGTTTTACAAACACAAGTAGGATTAGCAGAAAGATTATGTGCTTCCTTAAACTTAAATGATTCACAAAGAGATAAGATTTTAGATTATTTATATGAAATTTCTTTGAAATCAGAAGATGAATTTGAACATACACCTAAAACTATTGTTGCAGGTGTAATAGCAAAAGTAATGAATTTAAAATCTAAATCTGATATGAAAATTGTTTCAGATGTTTCAGGTGTATCTTCTTTATCAATTCATAAAATTGTAGGAAAGATTTAAGGATAATAATTAATTTTAAATCCTGTTAATTTAGAATTAGTTAGATGGGGATATGACATAAATAGTAATCTATCAAGTAGAACAGAACTAATAAATAAATAAACATTTATAGCCTTTGTAGTATCAATTAAATTAGGATCTCCATTTTTTCCACCAAATAAGTTTTGTAATGTATCTTGTGATGTTATTATATAAGCAGAATTTTGTGGTATTAATGTAGTTGTAGTTGAAGGGACTGAAATATCATGTGATCCTATAGCACTTACATTTGGTGTATTAGGTGTAACTCTTCGATTATATGCATAATAAGCAATTCTTAAATCATCAGAAGAAAATGTTAATCTAGCATCTGAAACAATATTTGAACCTATAGGTGTATGTGTAATAGAAGAAGGACCTCCAAAAAGACCGAAATTATAAACTCTAGAAAAAATTTCAGAATAAAAGTTTAAAGTAATACTTTCTATTTGATCTACTCTAGTAATTCCTATTGTCGTCCATATAGAATTATTTATACTAAAAACATTTTGATATGTATTTGTATATGGTGTTGTTATAATAGGTTTTAAAGAATTTGGATTAGCATAGAAATCATATATTTGAGGACTTGATTGTGGCTTCTTAAATACAAGTTTTTTCTGATATAAAAAGTTAATTAAATTATTATAAGAAGTAACTAATTGTGGTAATGTAGTTCCATTGGGATCTAAAATAGGAACTGTTACTGTTTGATCTAATTTTGGAACCCAACCTATTAAATCAGTTGCACCAGGAGGATTAGTTCCAATAAATGGTTGCCATAATAAAGTATTTTTTTCTGCCCAAATATATGTTTCTTGTTTACCAGTTAAATCAGGTAATGTAATATATTGTGCTAGTAAAGATCCTGTTTCATTACCATCACCATTTATAGTAATATTACTATCTTGACTAGTGATATTTCTTACACCAACTAAATCTATAACAGTATTAGGACCAGTAGGACCTTGAACTACCGATTGTTGAAATACATTGTTTAAATAGTTTGGTGAAAACGAATTTGCCATTTTTATATTAATGTTAAAGAATATGGAGCCACTATTTGACACATCCTCAAAGACAATGGGAGAAAAGTATACTTTGTTCCCTATTTCTCCTAAAGAACAACAATTAATGAAACTTTACAAAAAATCTGTTGCAGTATTCTGGATTCCTGAAGAAATTGATTTCTCAAAAGATAAAGAAGATTGGAATAAATTATCAGACCCTGAAAAATATTTCATTTCACAAGTTCTAGCATTCTTTGCTGGTTCTGATGGAATCGTCCAAGAAAATCTTGCTACACGATTCCAAAAAGAAATTAGTTCTCCTGTTGCTCGTCTATTCTATGGTTTTCAAAATGCAATGGAAGGTATTCATTCTGAAACTTATTCTCTTTTGATAGACCAATACATTAAAGATCCTGAAGAACAAAAGAAATTATTCAGAGCAATTGATTTAAGTCCATGTATTCAAAAGAAAGCTTTGTGGGCACTAAAATTTATTGATTCACCTGAATCTTATGCTACTCGTCTAGTAGGATTTGCATGTGTTGAAGGTATTTTCTTTAGTGGTTCATTTTGTGCTATTTATTGGTTAAAGAAACGTGGTTTACTTCCTGGTCTTACATTTTCAAATGAACTAATTTCAAGAGATGAAGGTTTACATACAGAATTTGCTGTTGCTCTTTATCATCTTTTGGAAAATAAACTTTCTCGTGAAGAAATTCAAGATATTATTGTAGAAGCAGTTAAAATTGAAACTGAATTTATTTGTGAAGCATTACCTTGTTCATTAATTGGAATGAATGCACGAGATATGACTCAATACATTCAATTCGTTGCTGATCGACTATCTCTTCAATTAGGTATTCCTAAAATCTTTGGTGCTCAAAATCCATTTGATTTTATGGAATTAATTTCATTGGAAGGTAAAACTAATTTCTTTGAAAAGAAAGTTTCAGAATATTCTAAACCTATGAACGCCGATACGTCCGTCCGTTTCGACGACGACGACTTTTAGATTTACGTTTCCTTGTTTTCCTTCCTCTTCCATCAACAGCAACACCAGCAATACCTTTTTCTTTAAAAGCTGCTTCTTGTGCTTGTGTAAGAGGTTGAGGTACAGGATGTAGTGGTGGACGGCCGCGACGCCGTGGCGGCGGAATAGGAGGAGAAGGAGGAGGAGAATGATCTGTTGGAGGTGGGAGGCCTTCAAAGGTAGGACTAGAAGAACCAGACATTTTTAATATTTACAAACATAAAAGATTCGTTTAAAGGAAAAAAGAAAGAACTTAATAAAGAATTAAAATGGAACTTACATATGTTACAATTATTGTTTTGGCGTCAATGATTTTTGTTCTTGCTGGTATGATTGGGTATTTATACTGGCAACAAACTCGTATGCTTCAACATATGCAATCTCTTTCAACTTTCATGGCTTCTCAATTTACTCAACCTCCAGAGCAAGAAGAAGTTCCTCAACCTCCCTCTGAACCTCAACCTGAACATGAACCTGAAGAAGATGATAGATTATCCGTCGAAGAGAAAGTTGAAGTTGTTGAAGGTCCTCCTCCCCCTAAAGAAGAAGTAGATATTGATGATTTACAATCTAAAACTGCTACTCAATTAAGAGAACTTCTTACTGAAAAAGGTATTCCATTTGGAAAGAGAGATTCTAAACCTGTTCTTCTACAACTTCTAAAGGCAATTGCTTAAATCAAAGCGTTATTCATATACTAAATAATTAAACAATGAAAAATAATGGACTTGTTATTTTTCATTGGATTTACATGTATTCAAATAATAATTTATTTTTTACTGAGAGATCATTTAAATTTAAAACAAAAATCATGGGTATTTTTATTAGGTGCTTCAATATTATTTGTTTTAGGTGGAATACCAATTCTAATAAATTTCTTTAAAAGTATTTCAACAAATACATATAAAGAATATTTTCAAAATTTGTATAATAATGAATCTTCATTACATAGAATAATAACATTATGGTTTATATCTTCTTTATTCTTGGATTGTGTTATTGGAATGGTTGATTATCCTGGAAAGTTTAGTTGGTTTCATCATATATTTTATATTTTTAATGGGTTATTTGCTTTGTATTATAAAGGCACATCATTAGCATTTTTATTAAGTCCTATTGAAATACCAACATTAATTTATGCGATTGGAAATATGTTTCCAAATTTAAGATCTAATTTATTATTTGGAATATCTTTATTTTTATTTCGTGTTTTATATGAAGTTATTATTTATATTTATTTAATGGCTACACCTAATATGCCAAAAATGTATATTTCTTCTGTATTTTTCCCAACTATTATTTTACATATAAATTGGATTTATAAATGGGCTACAAAATATGTATTTTAAATCCACCAATCAATAAATAGTCCATTTAGGCGTTTCGTAATTTTTGAATCAGGAAATAGAACTTGAAGATTCTTAACAATTTCATGTAATTGTCTTTGACTTAAAGCTTCTTCTGAATACCATAAATATTGTGTTCGTCCTTTAGTAGCAAGATCAATAACTATATCTTTAATTTTATCAATTGCCGTAGAAATATAAACGTCTTCACGCCTTTTTTTCTCGGTATTGTAAAGTGAATATAGATAATCACGTGTAAACATTTTAAATTCTTTTATTGTAATCTACATATTATCCGTTTTGAATAAATAATGAAACTAATTTCTTTTGATGTAGGATTAAGAAATTTAGCTTTTTGTATTATGGAAGGAACATCACGAAAAAATCTTAAAATTTTACATTGGGATTTAATTGATGTTATGGCTGAAGGGTCAGAAGCAGGAATAAGAAAATGTTTTAAATGTAAGAAAGTTGCTTCATGGGTATGGGAAGATAAATTTGCATGTAGATTACATAAAGGAAAATCACAAACTAAATCTGCTTTAGGTAAAAAAACTATTGAACAATTAAAAAAAGAATCCGAACAAGAATTTAAAACTAAAAAGGAATATATTGATTTCATTTATAAAAAAAATCCTGTATGGAAAAGATGTGTTAAATCATGTAAAGCAGGATCAGTTGTAGATTTAGCACCATTAATTTCTACTGCATTAACATCCAGAACTTCTATATGGAATGGAGCAACAAAAGTTATATTTGAACAACAGCCTGATAAAAGAATGCTTGCCGTTCAAGGAATGATGCATATGTGGTTTGTATGTCACGGATATGAAGTAAAAGGAATTTCTGCTACACATAAATTAACAAATATTACTACTCTGGAAGATTCAACTAAATCATATAAAGGTAGAAAAAAAACAGGTATTGTTCATGCTTCTACATTATGTCCAACAGAAGAATGGAAAACTTATCTTTTGAAACATCCTAAAAAAGATGATTTAGCTGATGCTTTCTTACAAGGTCTTTGGTTTATGGAACATTAATTCAAATAAAGACTTTCAGGAACAACAATTTCACGAACTAGATTAATATTACGCATTTTATCAAGCATATCCAAATCTTCAATAATAGTAGCAAGATTACGCCATTCATCAAGTAAATTATTTAATTTCAAAATATTTTTTACGAGAGTTCCTTCATCAATATTATAATTTTGACAAATATTTTTAGAAGTTTCGCCTTCAATCCATTCTTCAATTAAATCACACCAAAACAATGAAATTTTTTGTTGAAAATCAATATCGTGTTGTGATATTTTAAATTCGTATTGTTGTAGTTCATAAGCAGGATGAGAAGGATGAATAAAATAAGAAACATCGTCAAATCCATCGGTTTCTAAGAAAATACTTAAGAAAATAGTAATTTCTTCTGCTGAATAATCGTGAAATAGTTTTTTCGTATAAGCATAAGACATTAATAAAGGATTTCCTTCATAAATTTCGGCAGCCAAAGTTCCCATAATAGTTAAGGTGCCATTAACACGAATATAACCATTTTTTTGAAGAATCTGTTGTTTATGTTTAATTTCAATAGGAGGTTCTTTCAATATTTCAATTTCTTCTTTCATTAATTCAATCTTTTTCAAACAAGATTGTATAAATTTAAAGTTGTTTATAATATTTTTCCATTTAGGTTGTAAATGTGTATTATCCCATGTAGAAAGTAATTTTTGTTTTTCTTTAGATTGTATCATATCCATAATTCTTTGTCGTTCTTTACATTCTATAAATTCAATTTCTGGAATCTCAGGAAGATCATCTAAAGTTTTTTTAATGTCTTTCTCTAGCATATAAATATCCCATAATCGTTCTTGTTTCCAATAAGTTTGATTTAAAATATTTTTGCGTGAATGAATTTCTTGAAGAACATATGAATATGTAAACTTTAATTGCGAGGTTACAGAAGGTTTTAGTCCAGTCATCATTCCACGAATTTCAGAAAGAGGTTCAGGTTGACGAATAGGAAGATAAATAACAATACCTTCTGTATCTTTTCCTCTACGTCCTGCTCTTCCAGCCATTTGAGTATATTCATCAGGTCTTAACATACGAAATTCTCCTGAATCAGTTTGTTTACGAAAGGATGTAAATACAACAGTTTTAGTAGGCATGTTTAATCCAACTGCAAATGTTTCCGTAGCAAATAGGACTTTTACAAGTCCCATACCAAATAAAATCTCAGTAATTTCTTTCAAAATAGGAAGAACACCACTATGATGAAATCCAATACCCTTTTCTAATAAAGGTACTAATTCAAAATATTGAGAAGATACTAAAACATCTTTGAATTTATGTAATTTAAAACTTATAATGTGTTTTACATTTGCAGTTTCTGATGAAGTAAGCAAATCTGACGAAACTTTCTTTGCATATTCACAGCACATTTTTCTTGAAAGAACAAAGAATAAGGCAGGTAATTTCTCAGTTTTTTCTAAATCAACAATAAGTTCATTTAATTTATGAACAAATGAATTATCTTTAAAATCTCTTTTTACAACTTTATCAGGTTCTTTTTGAGAAACTTGTTCTTTATGTTTTTTCTTTTTTTGTTCAATTTCATAATAATCTTGAATGTATTTCAAATATTCTGACGAATCAAATTTATCTTCATGATTCATTAAAATTTTCCCATTTTCTAATTTATGAATTAATGGAACATTTCTATATTCAGTTGAAATTAAATGAATAGGTTTTTGTTTTAGTTCACCTAACCAATGAGCAAAAGGTTCAGGTTTATAAATAGTTGCTGAAAGAAGAACCAAATTAATTTCTTGAGGAATTAAAACAAAACATTCTTCCCAAATTTTTCCACGTGCCGGATCATTGATATAATGAACTTCATCGAAGATAATTGAATCTACATTATCTAAGGATAAAGAAGCAGTAATACCTACATGCTCAGTTGTAGTTCCTTGTTTAAATAAAAGATTTCTGAGAATTTCAGTGGTCATAATAACAATATCCGCATCAGGAGAAAATTTAATATCGCCAGTCATAATACCAACAGATGAATGAATTTTTTTAAGGTCATGAAATTTTTGATTACTCAAAGATTTAATTGGAGTTGTATAGAATATACGCTTTTGTTTCTTTAAAGAATGTAAAATTTGATATTCACCAACAAGAGTTTTTCCTGTACCAGTTTTAGCAGTAACAAGAACATTTTCATTACGAGATATGGCGTATGCAGCAAATACTTGAAAAGGATCCATGGGAAACCCAAATGGATTCTCTACAAGAGGTAAAGGTGATTTAAGGTCAATAACTTTAAGCATTACTTTGCTTTCAAAGAAAAAAAATAAAATCCATTTTAAATATGCGTTGTAGTTTTAAGAACTGAGTAATTCTAAGAAGTAAATATGGATGCTATTTTTGGTGCTGATTTATTAACAAATCCCAAAATTGCTCAAGCCGAGCAAGTAAATTTAAATCTTCCTGAACTTTCAAGTATAGAACTACCTGAATTCAATTCTGCTCCATCAGAAGAACCTAAATTAATGCCTTCATTAAATTCTGTTGGTGAATTAAGAAGTTCATCAGGATTAGAAAATTTAAATGCTGAACCTTTCCTAAATTTTAGTTCATCATCATCTAAAAAAATGTCCGAAGAAAATACTTTGAAAGAAAAGTATGAAATGCTAAGAAAATTTGAACGTATGCAAAAACTTGGTGTTCCTTTACGTAAAAGATTTACGTTGGATTCACCGATTGAAGAAATGCGTATTGAACTTGATTTCATTCGTCGTGAAAAAGCTATGGATCAAACAATCAAGCAATTCTGTGATTGGTATATTACTGGTATGTCTGCAATGGAATGGGGTTCTAAAAATATTGCTTTTTTGAAAGCATTTGGATTAAATTTAGAAGGTTTATCTGAATCTGCACAAATGAATGTTGGTGATATGGAAGAAGATTTTGAAGAATTATATGATTTGTATGGTGATAATCTGAAAATGCATCCTTTAGTTCGTATTCCTTTAAGAACATGTATGATGATTTACATGGTTCATTTAACTAATCAAATGACTATGAAAGCACCTGTTCCTAATATAGATCAAATTCTAAAAACAAATCCTGATATTGCAAGACAATTAGCTACTGCTGCTATGCAACAACAAACTACGACTATGCGTGGTAATCCTGTAGCGCCTCCTCAAGCACCGCCCAGCAATCCTTTAGCAGGACTAACAAGTTTTATGAGTAGTATGGTTCCTCCTCCTCCTCAACAAACAAGTGTAAGACCTCCTCCACCTACAAATATTAAATCTCCTGTAAAATTTCCTTCAAGACCTGCACAACCTCCACCTTCTATTCTAAAACCTTCACCTCCTCCTGCTAAAGAAATGAGTGCTCCTGTAAATATTGATGATCTTCTTAGATCTGTAAATTCGAATGTAGAAACTAAAAAAGTAGCAACTTCCCAAAGAAAAGGTGGATCAACAGGTAAGAATAGTGTAAGTATTAAACTTTAAAATGGATTCTTAGTGTTCCTTAATAAAATTAAGTATGAATATATTCTTTCTTGATTATGATCCTAGAAAATGCGCACAATATCATCTTGATAAACACGTTGTCAAGATGATAGTGGAAACAGCACAAATGCTTTATTCAGTTCATTGGTTTCTTGAATTATCATTACCTTCCAACGCTTATAAGAAAGCACACATAAATCATCCATGCTCTATTTGGGCAAGAACTTCTCTTGAAAATTATATTTGGCTATGTAAATTAGGTGTTGAGTTATCTAAAGAATATACTTTTAGATATGGAAAAATTCATAAAACACAACAACATATTGAATGGTTACAGGAAAATATTCCTTTACTTCCACCATTAGGAATAACTAATCCAGCACAAGCTATGCCTCAAGAATATAAAGATAAAGATCCTATTCAAGCATATAAAAACTTTTATATAAAAAACAAAATTAGATTAAGAGGAATTACTAGATATACTAAACGTTGTATACCTAGATGGATTAACTTGTAAGAACTTCTTCTTTTTCTTCATCATCACCTTCATCATCTTTTCGATTAATAAAATAGTTTAAGAAAATCTCGTTCCATTCAGGTTTATTTGTCCATTCATAAACACCTTGATTATTTAAGAAAACTAATTCTTTAATATCTTGATTAATAAATAACATTTTATGTCTTTCAGAATATTGTCTATTTGCTCGAGAACCATGATATAAATGATATATATTAACACCTTTCAAATAAGTTATTTTTGGATTAGGTTTATTAAAATATTTAATATATTCCGTATGTAAAGGTCTAGGAAGAGATTTAAAATTTAAAGGAAGAGATTTATTTAACCATTTTGCAGCAGAAAGAGTATCGCCACTACCAGAAACAGCCCAATCAAAATAACCTACATCATTATAATATTCTCTACGAAAAGCCCATGCAAATCCAGGATGGTATTTAAAATTAAATTCTTCTTCTTTCATAAATAAAACTGATTTTCTAGACAATTCTTTTTCTGTATTTTTACTATTCATCCAATGCGCAGTTTCAAACATTTGAACTACATCATAACTATCTAATAATTTTGATGTTTGATAATACCAATTTTTATCATCATAAAATAAATCTGCATCCATAAAAGCAATTTTCTTATATTTTTCAGGAACTTGTTGCTCTAATAATCTACATAATCTTTCTTTATGAAACATGTAGGAATGACCATAAACATGAAAAGCGTCAGGAATTTCAGGTTCTCTATCATTAAATACTAATTCTAGTGTAAAGATTGGAAAACCTTCCAATTTTTTCACCATTGTAAAATAATTTGAAATAAGTTTTTTAGATTTAGCAGGATTGAAAATAATTAAACAAATAGCTAAATCTTTAGATTGACATATTCCCATTATTTTAAGTAAATAATTCTTTATGGTCTTTATCATACGCAGGAGCATCAACATCTGTTAAACCTGCATTTTTTCTTAATTTTTTATCAGGATTAGTCAAACCTTCTCTTGCCATAGGCGACCCTCTTAAGAATCCACTAGCAAGAATTACAAATCCTGCTGTTAATAAAATAGATACAATCAAATCACGAGTTCCAACAAAACATACAGCAAATATAGTTAGACGACGAATCAATATATTTTTAGAATATTCTTCTTCATTATCAGAAAATTCATGAACTACATATCTACTACCTACATTTAGTAATAACATCATCATTCCAATAATAAATGGAGTTTTAGCAAGAGCATCAATTTGTTCGAACATTATTTAAAAGGAGGCAAAAGTTTCTTGGGTTTGTGTATGCGCAGGTTTAGGAGATGCAACTTCAGGAACTTTAGAAGGAGGGGGTGTTCCTTTCTTTTGAGCGGTAGAAGGTAAACGCATCTTTTCACCAGGCATAGAAGCACCTAGAACTCCATGTAAGGCAGGTTTAGCTACACCTTCTGAAGTAGGTTGTTGTTTAGGTGCTTCAGCTTTTTTATTATCTGTCATGTGTTCAGAGACATGTTTTGTGGTCATTACATATGCAATCGCAAGGAAAATACCGATCGTAAAACTTTGATATACAAAAGTATATAAAATTCCACATAGAGCAAGGGCGTGGCCGACAGGGGATTCAAATAAAGATTGTAAGAATAGAGGAACAGGATTGGTAAAGAAAGCAATATAAACTATAATTAATCCAACAACGACTAATTCGAGTTGTGTGAGATTCATTTACTAATTCCTCTGTTTTTTTATTGTCTATGAAACAACTGTAGAGGATGGCAAGTATAGAAGAAGTATGGGGAGCACCTTTTCCTAAAAAACATCATAATATGGCTTCAAAATATGGAACAAAAGAAGAAGTTCGTGATCCAGAAAAAGAAGGTCGAGTTCATCCTACTCCAATTCATAGATCAACAGCCGCAATACAAAAACATAAGAAAACAATAGATGATTTATCAAAATCTATGCCTTATGCTAATTCAGATGAAGATATGGAATCTAATTTCCATCCTGCCAAAGTAGAATCTAATAAAGAACATATGACAGATTTTTCATCTACAAAAAAAGGTTATTCAAAACCATTTTATCCTTCAGATGGTGGATTTGATTTTCCTTATGCTCCTTCAACATTCCAAGAATCATCATATGATTTAAAACTAAATCGAATTCTTCATATGATTGAACAAAATAAAACTGGATACGAAACAGGATCTTCACAAGATATGATGTTATATATTTTTACAGGTGTATTTTTCTTATTTACTTTAGATACATTTGTAAATTTAGGTAGAAAAATGCGTTAATGGAAAACGGATTAAGGTTTCTTTAAATAGATCTAAAAGTATGGCGAATAAGATGAAAGTTATTGACTACATTCTCATGGAGGCAACCGATGATGATTTCTTTAATACTACAGGAATCCATCGCTCTAATGGTAATATTGTTTATTTAAACATCAACAATATGGACCAAGTTGTTCGTAAGCCCTATTTCTTCATGAAGCAAGAACTTTATGAAGGAATTGAGGAATCAAACTACAAAGACATGATGCGTCATATGATTATAAGTTACGGTGGAGGTTATTATGATTATATCGTAAATAAACATTTTGATAGTATCTTTGATTGGGTAGAAGATTGTGGTGGAACTATTAAAGATGTTTGTTTTGGACAGAATCGTAATTGGAAGCGTGAAAATACCGTTTTCGTAGATTTATATACTCTTCTTAACTTTATTACGAGATATGATGGTTGGGAGTTTTGGGGTGTAGAAGAAGATGAGGATGATTTGAGTAGTATTACTCAAGAGTCTGATGAATTACCTCCACTAGAGCCTATCCCTTCACCTCCTGTTAAAAAAATAGGTCTTTTGGATTGGTATGGACATCTTGTTATTATAATTTGGTTATCGGCAGTTGTTTTCGCATTTTGTAGTAATCCAAAACACAAGACTAAATTTAGTCCCTTAAAATTAAACTCGTTCCCCAATTCTAGTTTCTAAAGAAGAAAATTCGTCAAATACATTATCTAAATATTCAATCTCAAATGTTAAAGAAAATTCAGCACCTTTTTGATTTCCTGATATTTCTCCAGCATATTTACCATCATTAGTCCAATAAATAAATCCTCTATTACCTTGTTGAGAATGTAATCTAGTTCTAATATGCATTCTATCTAATTTACCAATAGCAGGTGAATATCTTGAAATATTATCTTGTCCTGAATGATCATTATATTCAATGAATTTTCCATTATTAGAAATAGTAACAGGAATCTTAGCATAATATGAATCAGGAAAAGAAGAACGATTTCCTTCTAATGCACATTCATCCACTTTGTTTAATCCTTCAATATCAATTAAAAAATAATATACATTATTATCAATTGGTGAAGCACTCCATGTTGTAGTATCTTGAATATTTTGACCATCTGAATAAAAACGTCTTTGTGCTCCTGCTACACTAGCAGTAGAAGTTATTATTGTAGGAAACTCAGCTGCCATTAATCGAAGAGAAACTACATTTTCATAAACTCTAGGTAAATAAATTACAATATCGCCATTTGTATAATATTTTACTAAATCTCTATCAGCAGAATCAATCATAAATGTTTTTTTTACAGTTCTTAATTGTTTAACAGGTTTAGAGGCGGAGACGAATGTCCCATTATAATCAAAAACCTTATTCATCTTTTATTTAATCTATGAAGGAAGTTTTTAATTAAGATTAAACACTTAATGCTGAAATCATATTTACTAAATTATTTTCTTCACTTATAGGAGTATTATGATCAATAACATATTTGATATATTGATTTAGACGATAATAAATACCAAGATCAAACGTTCCAAATTTTCTGAGTTGGTCACATAAAATATTTAAGAATGATTCAATTCCTGATAATCGAATACGAAATTCTTCATCATCAATTTCAGGTGAAACTTTAGAATAATCGTGTATCCAATCCCTATATCGCATAATAAGATGAGAATGATTTACAATCCATTCACGAGTAATATTATTATTTTGGATGTCAGTCATAGCATCAACCAAAATACAATAATTACTATATTTTTCATCGTCCGTATACTCTGTCTTATGTTGAATTTCTTCGTCCATACAAGTTATAACTTCTGGAATTTCTACATCCATTTTTAATATTTAACCATAGAACTAAGAATCCAAATACTTAGAGCAGCACCAACTTGTGCTATAATATATTGAAGGGCTTTTGACTTACCTATTTTTCCTGAAGCTAATGCCCACGCAGTCACTGCAGGATTAAAATGTCCTCCTGATACTTTCCCACCAAATCCAATAGCAATTGCGAGTGCGGCAACAATTAATACAGGTGTTCCAGTAAAAGATATAGTTCCAATTAAAAGAGCTGTTCCTAGAAATTCGACTAAAGCGGCATCTAACATTCTTTTATTATAATAAGGATGAAATATTTAGTTGTTAAAGGATGGTTAGGTTTTGGAGATAGATTAGAATCTTTAAAAATGGCAGTTAAATATGCTCTTGATAATAATTTACAAATTTATGTTGATTGGACTGATAGATTTATTAGACATACAGATGAATCATTTTATACATATTTTAATTTAGTGAATATGCCTACTTTAAATTCTTTGGATGATATTCCAACAGATGCTACTTATTATCCTTCTTATTGGAAAGATAATATTCATCAACCTTTTACAGATGAATTATTTATGAAACAAATAGAACTTAATTTAAATTTAGGTATATTAAATGAAAAAAAGAAATTTAATGAGGATGTTATAGTTTATTCGTCTATTGGAATTAGAGCAATTTATCATGATTCTACATATTTTGCTAATGTATTTAGAGTTATACAACCTAAAATTATTGAAGAAGTTTTAAATAGACAACAAAAATATAATCTTCAAAATTCAATAGGTATACATATTCGTGGAACTGATCGTATAACATATAAAAGTAATAAAGGTCGTCAATTACCTATACAATATTTATCTGTGAATGTATTTGCATATGGAAAAAATAAAAACCAAATTGTTGTATCAGATGATAATGAAAGTTCAAAAATATGGAAAAATATGAATCCTAATTCAATAATATTATCTTCATTATCATTACAAAATTCACATAAAGGTGCCTTACATGAAATTTCTTCTGAAAAATTACAAATATCTAAAAATGATTTAAATATTGATATGTTAATAGACTTTTTTACTCTTTGTTCATGTGAACAAGTTTTAACAACATATAAAGATAGTAGATTTGCTGCTGAATCTATGAGATTACATCCACATGTAAATGAAATTTTAGGTATTTCATTACCTGAACCTATTCAAAAAATACAAGTATACACAACAACTAAAAAACATATAATAATTCCTCAAAATGCAGGACTTAAATTTAGAAATGGTAGATTTAAAATGGATATATAAATTTAAGAGATAAAAATAGTATGTTAACTTTAGAAGGTTATAAAATAGCAAAAAAAGATATTTCTAATTTAAATCATATTAAATCTATGTTAAATGTAAGACCTTATGTTCCTTCTGTATTTGTGAAACCTCAATATGTAAAGAAATATCCTGTATATAAAGAAGATTCTGAATTCTTATATGTTCCTAAACATTTTGGAATTCAGCATTTTGGTCCATTGAAAACATCTTTACGTAATATTACAAAGCAGAATGAATCCAATTGGGAATTTAATGGAAGCATTAGAACTAACCAAGAAGAGGTTATTAAATCTTTTCTCTGTCCTGAACCTAGAGATGGAATTATCTCCCTCCAAACAGGAGGAGGTAAAACAGTCTGTGCTCTCTTCATCGCCTCCAAATTACGAGTCCCAACAATCATCCTCGTACACAACACTTTCCTCAGAGATCAATGGATTGATAGAATCCGATCATTCCTCCCCAAAGCAAGAATTGGATGTATCCAAGGAGACAAAATAGATATTAAAGAAAAAGATATTGTTGTTGCTATGCTTCAAAGTATTTCATTAAAAGATTATTCTACAGATGTATTTGAAAATTTTGGATTTCTTATTGTTGATGAATGTCATCATATTGCATCCGAATCATTCTCACAAGCTATTCCAAAATTAACTTGTCAATATATGCTTGGTTTATCTGCTACGCCTGAACGTAAAGACCGTCTAATGTATGTAATAAATTGGTTTCTTGGTCCAATTCTTTATAAATCTGATACATCTGATAAAAAAGATGAAAATGTGAAAGTTGAAGTATATGAATTTGAACCTGATAATGAAGAATTTAATACAATTATTTATAATTCTCAAGGTGTTATGTTTACATCATTAATGATTAATAAATTAGTAGAATTTCAAGAACGTAATAAATTCCTTGTAGAAATTTTATTAGATGTTATTGAAGATAAACGACAACTTTTACTTTTATCTGATAGAGTAGATCATTTAAAAACTTTATTTGAATTATTTCCTCCAGAAATTCAAGAACAAGCGTGTATTCTTGGTCGTGAAGTTAAATCTGAACAAAGAACTATTTGGTGTGAAACTAAGAAAATCCTTTTAGCAACATATCAAATGTGTAAAGAAGGATTTGATGTTGCTACTTTAAATACTCTTATTATCGCAACACCAAGACCTGATGTAGATCAAATTGTTGGGAGAATTCTGAGAACTGAAAAAGTTGGGAGAGAAATAAATCCATTAATTATTGATATTGTTGATTCAACATTTCGTAGACAATTTCAATCAAGATTATCTCTTTATAATTCAAGAAATTATAAAGTTGAAAAAATGAAACTTATTTAAAAGAACGTTTACGTTTACTTTTCTTTGATTTTTTAGTTCTTCTTCGTTTACCCCCTGCTGCTGCTGCTGCTGCTGCTGGCGCATTTTCTGCTGGTGGATCAGGATCAGGATAAGGACGAATATTATTAATAATCATCGTTTCAGTAATACCAGCATTCTCAATCCAAGAGTTATCTAATTTATTAAATAAAGCAATTTCTATATAAACGCCCTTTCCCTGTGTTCCCTGACGAATAACTTTGAAATACCTACCTGGTTTATCTAAGGCTCTTTTAAAAGTGATTCTTAGAGAATACGCCTTAGGAGGAGTAGAAAAAGTTACTGGAATATCATACTGATATCGATATCCACCATGTGGGTCCATATCACTTGCTCTTACATGAAATCTCTCTAAAAGTTGTTCATAATTTAGTGGTTGTGCTGCCATCTATTTATATATTACACACCAAAACCTTCTCCATCATCAAATTGTCCTCCACCATTATAATCTCCATTTTCATTTCCTTGTTCACCATAACCACCATTACCAATAGTTAATTCTCTTCCATCTGGACCACGACGAATATCTCCATCTTCATAATCAGGACGAACTACTCCATCTTCTGATACTTCTAAATCAGGTTCTTCTTCTTCTTTAATATTATATTCTTGTGAGAATAATTCACGATCTTCATTTGTAATAATATATCCTGCTAAACCAATATCTAGAAGCATTTTAGTAATTTCACGTTGTGTATCATCCATTTGTCTCATTCTCATTTTGAAAGTTTCTCTTTCTTTTGCTCTTAATGTCAAATCTTCTTTTTGTGCTTCATCTTCAGTTAATAACATCATATTTAATGAAAGATCTTTTTGAATAACTAATGTAATTAAATTTAAAATACTTAATTTATTTTTATGAGATGATATTTCATGAAATAATTTGTATAATAATCCTTTGGATATATCTCTTAAAATTGATAAATTAATTGAAGTTTTTAAATTCGTAGATATTTCTCTATATTCAATAATTGTTTCTTTAGAAAAATCAGTTGAACTTAAAAAATCAAGAATACGATTTAATAAAAATAATAATGCTATTCCATCATCTGTAGATTTAATAAATGATTCAATTTTATCCATCTTAGATAATTTTGGAAATCCCATACTTAAATTCTTTTCAATTTCTTTTTTAGTTAATTCAATTTCTTCTTCCAAAATCAATTTAGCAGTAATTTTTTGAGAATTCTTTGAAGGTTTTATATTTTCTTGTAATTTTAGTTTATCCTGATAAACTTTAGGAGGTAATTTTAAAGTTAAAAATGCTTTAGGAAAGTATATATCACATTCAGCAGAAAGTTCTTCAGAACCTAATCTTTCCATAGGTTCATATTCATTTTTTTCAATTTTTATAGATGGTAAACTAATTAAATTTGAAATTTCTTCTGTTAAAGGAGTTAAATCATATCTTTCTTTAGCAGCAATTAATTGTGCCTTGAATTTCTTTACAAACGCATCAATATATTTCAAAGATTCTTTACGAATTTCTTTAGGTTTTACTAAAACAGCTTTAAATAACGTTTTTGATGGTCCTTTAAATGTGCTAGGTGATAATTCAAATGTAGATTTCATAATTGAAATTAATACATCTAAAATAGGTGAATCTTTAGTATCCTCTGTATCACGAGGATATCCTGTTAATTTTAATATTTTAGAACCAAAAGATCTACGAGGGATTAAAAAAGGATTATGTGTTTGTAATAAAATTATCATTCCTGCTAAACCAAGAATTCCTTCAACTCTTTCTTTATCTGCTTTCTCAATTTTTGTGCTCTTTCTTAATATACCTGATAAATCTCTAATCATCTGAATTATAGGTAATAATTGTGTTTCTTTAGGAAGAACTTGTAATAATGATAATAATAAATAAAATGTAGATTCACCTGGATTTTCTAGCATAAAATTATGTTTAAGTTCATTTAAGGAACTTGTAAATGATGATATATGTCCATGAAATTCTTGTGTAGGTAAAACATCTCCACTAACTAAAGGATTTCCATTCTCATCAAAATCATCTTGTGTCACTAAAACATCTGAATTAATTTGTTCTCCACAGAATTTACATGATCTAAATCCATCATCAATATAAGTCCATTCATCATAAAAAGTTCTCCAATCTCTTTCTAAATCTCCTCTTAATTCAGCCATAGTATGTGAACAAATAACAAACATAGAATCTTTATCAATATAAACTCTATTTGAAGTACTTAAACTTCGAATAAATTTTTCAATGGCATAAGCTTTATCTTCAGGTAATCTATTTAAGTCTTTTAAAATAGCTTTAACATCTCTTCTTAATTCAGAATCATCTTTACTATCATGTTTATCATATTTTTCTTTTTTAGGTTTTTCAATAATTATCTGAAAATCTTTTAGTAATAGTTGATGTTCTTTTAAAATATTTTCATTCCAAGATTTTTTATCTTTTGAAACTAATTCTTTTGATAATTGAGAAAAATAGCTTGTAGGAATACAAGTTTTATCTTTTAAACTGAAAATACCTGATTCAACAAATTCTTCAAATGTATCTGTTTTCAAACATTCTTCTGATGTAGATTTGGGAAATACAGCCTTGGGTTTTTCACCAGGTAATTCAGGAGGAACTAATCCTGAATCATGTGCTTTGGATAAAATCATATTAATAACTAATTGTCCTCTATCTTCTTGTTGCATTAACCAATATCTAGGATTAACACCTTCATACCATGGAAGAACATACACTTTTTGTAAAGATTCAGAAGGATTTACGGAATCAGATTTTTTAGGAAAGGATATAGATTCCGATTTTTTATCACCAGTTATAGTATCTTCAGATGGAAATTTATCTTTCCATAAATTCCACGGAATATTAGATAATTTAACATCATAAATTTTCAAATATTTTAATCCTTCCTTATAAGGATCTTTTGTTACAGGAACAGCATGAGTTAAGATAGCTTCAATCGTAGGAAAAATTTCTAAAAGGGGTTTTTCAGTTATAATACTTCTAGGTCTATTTGAACTTAAAAAAGGATGTTCTGATAATGGATGTGGAATGTCTATTTTTCTATCAGATAAATAAAATCCTTTTGATTTAATTTCATCTTGAGTGTTTAAAAGAGGTATTTTTTCAATTGTCATAGAACCGTCTTCATGAATAAACGTTTTTGTTTTAGTAAATTGTCCTAATCCAATAACTTCATTTTTACCTTCTTCATCTACCATAATAGTTTTTTGAGTAATTGGTAATCCTTTTGATGGTTTATATGGTTTTGGTAAAGCAAGAGCCATTCTTGAAAAAAAATTAGGAATAGTTCTAGATTCTTGACTGAAAATTGGAAGCCATGATTCAGCATAAGAATATGATTTTAAGTCAGATGCTGAATAGATATGTTTTATCCATGGAATATTTAATTCTTTTCTTTCTAAGTCAATTCTATAATCAGTATCCGTAACTGTAACTGATTGTTGATATACTGTTCTTATTCTATCAACTTCTTTTGCTATACGTTTATAGTCTGCCTTTGATATCTTTTTTCCTACAGGAAGAACTTTTTCAAAATAATCTAGTAATTGTTCATCTAAAGTAAAAAATCTTAATTCATCTGGTCTTTGTATTTCCTCTTCAAATGTAAATTCTTCTAAAATTTCGTATTCTTCTGGTTGAAAAGTTAATACGTCCGCCATTATTAAGAAATTACAAAACCTTTTCTACTTCAGAACAATATTGTTCAATTGTTTCATTTGCATATTTTAGAATAGATTCAGGTGTTTTTGTAGTATGAAATCTTAAAACAGTTGTTTTACGTAGAGGATGAGGAATATCATACGCCACAAAAGAAACATTTTTATCAGTATAAATAACTTCTTGAAATAAAGCACCTATAGTATGACCTCCTTGCTCTACAGAAATTCCATAGGAACCCTTGTCTTGCTCCCTTTGAATATTATCTAAAATATCATCCATAAAATTTTTAAGTTGTTTACGTAATACTTCCAAACCTAATTTAAGAATTTCTTTAGATTCTAGAACACCAATACTTTCAATAACAAAATTAAATTTATTTGGACGACCTTGTTCATTTCGTGAATATAGACGTTGAATTCTTGTAGTATTAAATTCACGAATATCTTGTTTTTGTTCTTCCCAAATTTTACGTTCTGCTTCTGCTAAATCTTCATCAACTATCCAACTTGTAGTACATAAACATACTTGAGAACCATTTTCAACTCCAAGACGTCCACGAACATGAATGGTTTCACCAGGTCGGAGTTTAGTGAATAATAAAGGCGTATTCAAATCCCTGTCTTTCATAATAAGTCCATCTATTCCTGATGCGACAGTAAAATGATCGGTTGTAATAGTTTCAATTCCTTTTTGATCCGGATTTTCAAGAATATTTAGTTCAATAACTGTATCTTTAATAGTTGAATGATCTTGAGGATTTACATTAATAGGAAGCATTTCTATTCTATGTTTCAACATTTCATGGGGCATTTGTGTAGTATTTTTTAAAATTTGGACGTCTTGAACTACAACAGTAGGAATGTTATTTAAAATAATACGTCGTAAGGCATTAACAAATGTTACAGGAAAATTATGAAGTTCGAACTTAAGTTCAAACCCTTTTTTGGATACTTTTAAGTTCTCAATTTTAGCCATCTTTGATTCTTCTGCCATTTCGTTATTGTTTCATCCGTTTTTTTCCTGAAAACTCAATAACGAGAGATGTCGCAACCTTATTTATTTTATAGTGAAAGATGTCCGAACTCAAAACAAATTATTGAAACCTTAAAGGCATTAAATAAATCATCACTTTATAAATTTATTTTAGTTGAAAATCTTGCTCGAGATCAAATTCCTGCTTTCTTAAAAAAAGTTCCTACTTTATATGTTCCTGAAACCAAAGACGTGTTTGTAGGTAAAGACATTTATGGTTTCATTGCAAAACCTACAAATGCACGTAATGAAAAACCTGTAAAAGAAACTAATTCTGTTGGTGCATCAGTAGGTGGTGCTCCTCAACCTCCAGATGGTAATTATGCAGCATGGGGATTTGAAGGAACAGGAAAATTAAGTGAGTCATATTCTTTGTGGGATTCACCTACAAGTTTCGTATCTGATGGGAATTCTATGTATACTTATTTAGATGCTGGAATGGGATCCAATATAGGTGGAGCAGGATTACCTTCAGGTGGTCCTACAACTCAAAATACTATTTCTAAAGAAAAAACCGGTTCAAATGGTGATGTATCTTCAAAAATGGAACAAATGATGGCTCAACGTAAATCTGAATTTGGTGGTATTGATCGTAAATAAATTATCCTCGTTTTTTTCCACCACGTACTATATTCATAAGCGCATTAGTAGCAGCAGGAGGTAAAGTAGCTGCCATTGAAGGACTTGAACTATTTACCAATATAATTGCTAATGTAGAAGCTAAAAACATATTATTTATAGCAGAATTTTGATTATCCTTTGGAATATATTTGGGTATCCACCAATATATTCCAGAAAGAATAACTCCAAGAACAAATAAATAAAACATAATAGGAACACCTAGTGTAGGATCACGAGTTTGAAATGTAACAATTAATAATAATAAACCAGAAAATCCCATACCTACCCAATTTTGAATTTCTTTTTGTTTATCTTTTGCAGCATATGTAGGAATTATAACAAATAAACTTATAAATAAAAGAATTAGTAAAGAAGCTAAAATCCTTACATCCATTTTAATATATAATGAGTTTTAAATGTAATGTCATCCAAATCAGTATTTGTTAATGCATTTTATGAGCAAATTATTTCATTAATTACAGAATTAACACAAATGTATCCTGACGATAAAGATTTTCCTATGTATATTACAGGTCTTAAATGGTTTAGAACAACTAATCCATCTAAACCTATTAGAGATGTTTATGTAAATACAAATCGATTTCAAGATAAGATTTTAGCAAAAGATAGAGATTTTTTCTTAAATTATTCTTATGATGAATATTCTAAGCATATAGAAAATGATGTTTTTATTAAACTAAAACATTATTGTCAAGGAATGTCAGAAAATTCAATGAAAAATGTATGGCAATATGTAATTAATATAACAAAACTGGCTAAGATTTGTTCTGAGTAAATCCATAAAGATCAGAAGGATTTAGTTCTTCAAGTTCTTTAATTGCTTCAGTAGATTTTCCAAAATTTCTAAAAAGAATTTGATTAACTTCAGCAGGACTCCATTTATAATTCAATGATTCATCTGTAAAATCAGGAATTTTAATTTCATAAAAACTTTCAATCATTTCTTTCAAGATTTGTAAATTACATTTTTTGAAATTAATTATCATATCAATACGTCCAGGACGAATTAAAGCTTTATCAATTCTTTCAGGAAAATTACTTGAAATAGCAAGAATACGACCTGAAGATTCTAGAGCTCCATCCAATAAATTTAAGAGAAAAGCTAAATCAATAGGTTCTTTAATTTCTTCTTCATGATTTTCAAACCATGTATCACCTTTAGGATGTTCTGTTACAGAACTTGTAGGTTTTTTATTGCTACGTTCTAATACTGAATCACCCATAGCATCAATATCATCAATAACATATAAACGTTCATGAACTGGAATAGTATAACGTTCTACTGTTGTTCCATTATGAACGTGAATTTCATCATTAAAAAATAAATGACGTAATTGTGATTTAGTTTTAATTTCAGATAATTGAATATTAACAATATGTCTTCTTGAAATATTGGCAATAGCTTTTACAGTTGAAGTTTTTCCACATCCTGGATCACCATGAAACATAAATCCTAAAGTATAAGGAATACCTTTTTTATCATACCAATCTTTTCTTTTTAGAAAAAATTCAGTATGATTTTGAACTTTATTTTTTTGTTCAAAAAATACATTCTCGAAAGTTCGTGTAGTATGAAATTTATGTTTATTATAAATTAGATGTGTTGTAGGTAAAGCATTTTGAAGAGATTTTCTTGATTTAGTTTGAGTCATCATATCAAAATAATATAAAGAAGTTCCTAATTTATTTGCCATTCTTCGTTCATAATCAATATTACATTTATCAATAAATTGTTGTAAATATTGAATTTCATGTTCGTAACAAAATAATCTAAATTTAATACATTCAACTTGTCCATCTGAATGTTTTAGCATAAGAAGTTGGAAATAAAGATCAGGTTCAATTTGTATAGCTTCAAATTCATTCGGTAAATAATCATGATGAGTCATACAAAGTAAATTTTTAATTTCAGGAATAGTCGTTATATAATGTATAACTGAATCCATACGAACATGTGAAGCAGTAATATTCTGTTTTGAATTATTTGATGGAATTATAATACGTTCACATTCAATTGTTGCTCGAATTTGTTTATTTTGTGAAGTAATATGTTTATGTGGTCTAGAGCATAAAGATTTCAAATAAGGAAACCATACTGAAAAATTTATAATTGCCTTATCAACTAAAGTCAAGGCAATTATATTTGAAAGTAACGATTTTGTATTCGGTGTAGTTGTTAATAATTGAAATTTCATAAAATCTTGAACGTTCATTTAATAAAATATATCTTTTAATATATAAATGGCTGATGAATTAGAATCCAAAATTAATAATGCTAAGGAAGACTTAAAGAAGGCGTGGGTGAAGGCGACGGAGGCGGTGGATAAAATGACGCAGAACAGCTCCACGGACGTGGCGAAGGCGGCGAAGGAGGCGGCGGCGGCGGTGGCGGCGGCGGACGCGAAGTTAAAAGCGCTGGAGGAGGCGCAGCGGCAGCAGATGGGGGCCTATGGAGGTAGAAGAAAGCATAAAGCAAGAGGCACTAAAAGACGCCGTCGTGGTGGTGGATTTCCGGATTTCGGAAACATATTACCTGAATCGCTTAAAAATTTGTTTGGGTTTTCTTCTAATCTTCCTCCTGGGGCTGCTGCTCCTTCTGGGGCTGCTCCTACTACTGGGGCTTCTGGTTCTTTTGGTGGTAAATCTGGCAAAAAAAGAAAGCATAGTCGCCGTAAATATTAAATTTCATAATAAAAATAAGAATTCCAATTCCATTATACAGATGGTGTCGGAGTTTTTGTTCTACTTATTGTTCCTGATCTAGTTACGCTAGATGTGGAACTTGGAGTTCCTGATTTACTAGGTGATACACTTGGAGTTCCTGATTTACTAGGAGTTGTAGTTACTGAAGGTGTTCCACTTGGTGTTATTGATCTAGTTGGCGATACACTTGGTGTTCCACTTGGTGTTCTTGATCTAGTTGGCGATACACTTGGAGTTACTGAAGGTGTTCTTGATCTAGTTGGTGAAACACTTGGAGTTCCTGATCTAGTTACGCTAGATGTCGAACTTGGAGTTACTGAAGGTGTTCTTGATCTAGTTGGTGAAACACTTGGAGTTCCTGTTTTACTAGGCGATACACTTGGAGTTCCTGATCTAGTTACGCTAGTTGTGGAACTTGGAGTTACTGAAGGTGTTCCACTTGGTGTTCTAGATCTTGAAGGTGTTGTTGTAACTGAAGATGTTCCACTAGATGTCCCTGATTTACTAGGAGTTATAGTTACTGAAGGTGTTCCACTTGGTGTTCTAGATCTTGAAGGTGTTGTTGTAACTGAAGATGTTCCACTAGATGTCCCTGATTTACTGGGAGTTATAGTTACTGAAGGTGTTCCACTTGGTGTCCCTGATTTACTAGGAGTTATAGTTACTGAAGGTGTTCCACTTGGTGTCCCTGATTTACTAGGAGTTATAGTTACTGAAGGTGTTCCTGAAGATGTCCCTGATTTACTGGGAGTTATAGTTACTGAAGGTGTTCCTGAAGATGTCCCTGATTTACTGGGAGTTATAGTTACTGAAGGTGTTCCACTTGGTGTTCTAGATCTTGTAGGTGTTGT